>Ga0208958_1000079_pt1 | contig 130720 bp, 144 predicted proteins | sample RifOxyB1_FD_184032 | JGI IMG/M metagenome (GOLD analysis project Ga0208958, IMG submission 184032) | Soil microbial communities from Rifle, Colorado - Rifle Oxygen_injection B1 (SPAdes) | ecosystem: Environmental > Terrestrial > Deep subsurface > Rock core/Sediment | place: Rifle, Colorado...
GTTGCGGTGTTTCCCAATTACTCGGCAATGTTGGATTTTAGAAACATGCTGGTAGGAAGGAAAATACTGTGAGCAAACTTCTAATAGGATATTTGTACAAAGAAGACCTGAATCTTTACGGAGACAATGGAAATGTTGAGGTTCTGCAGGCAAGATGTTCCAGGAGAGATGTTGAGTGCGAAGTTATTTTAATTGATAAAGGAAAACTTACTTCCCACAATCGTTTGTCAGAGATAAATTTATTATTTATGGGGGGAGGTCCTGATTCGTCTCAAAAATCCATCTACGGGGATTTTTTGGAAGAAAAAGAACCCTTTATCAGGGACTACGTCTCCTCAGGAAAGACAGGTCTTTTTGTTTGCGGTTCATATCAGTTGATGGGCGATTATTACAGAGCTTCTGACGGCGAAGAATTAAAGGGCTTGGGTATTTTTAAAGCACACACAATTCATTTTGGTAAAAACAAACCAAGATGTATAGGTAATGTCCGGGCAACTCTGACGGGAAAAATTTCTTCCGATCCTGTTTTCAAAAATGTAAATTTTTTGGAAGATGGGATTGTGGGTTTTGAAAATCACGGGGGCAGGACATACTTGGATTCCGGCGCGGAACCTTTCGCGCGCGTTACTTATGGCCACGGTAACAATTCCGAAGATGGCACCGAAGGAATCCTTTTGGGAAATTGCATCGGTACTTATTTTCACGGACCCCTACTTGCAAAAAATCCTCATTTGGCGGATTATCTAATTGCAAAAGCTTTGAATGTACAGGAACTGCCTAAGTTGAACGATAGGTTCACAACCGCTTCTTACACTGCCTCAAAGAAGCTGAGGTAAATGAAGAAGATAATTATCTCAAAAATATTGTTTTTTGCTTTGATAGCAGTTTTACCTGTAAATCTCGGTAAGCATTTTGAGTTTTCAGGTTCTTACGTTTACGGGAATCTTGTCGACTATCTGGTCCCCACTTTATATGTTCAAGACATCTTAGCTCTCGCTCTTTTAATTGCAATTATCTTTGAAAAAAAGAAAATAAGTTTGCACGGGCCGGTTAAAAAATTAGGTATTTTTTTAGGAATATTATTTTTGTCTTCTCTTGTTGCTTCGAGAACACTTCCTTCTTTGTGGTTTCTGTTCAGGGTATTTCTTTATTCTATGGCGGCAGTGTACGCGTATTTTTGGATAGATTTAAAAAAAGACGCCTACGTTTCGCAGAAGATTATAATAGCCCAATTTTTATTTATCAGTCTCTTGGCTATAACGCAGTTTTTTATAAAAGGCTCCGTTTTTGATAATTATCTTTTTTTAGGGGAGCAGCCTTATTCAACAAGTACCCCTCTAATTACAAAGGAGTTTTTCTTCGGTGCTACAATTCTTCCGCCGATGGGATTATTCCGCCATCCCAATATTTTGGCAGGGTACTTGGCAGTAATGCTTATTCTCACTATTTTTTGGATCCCGAGAAGCAAGCTAAGTTTAGTCTCTTTTTGTCTTGGATTAGTGGCGTTTATAATGACCTTTAGTTTATTTACATGGGGGGCTTTATTTCTAACCTTGGTTTTATACAAAATCCTTCCCGACAAAAAACACATCATGTATTTTTATCTTTTTGTAACATCCCTGATATTGTTAATTCCGTTTTTTCCCTTCTCTTACGACAGCGCCTCTTTTTATAGAAGGGACAGCCTGTTAGGGGCAAGTTATCGTATAGCAGGGGAGTTTCCGGTGCTAGGTGTCGGGGCCAATAATTTCACTTCGTACGTGGATGATTATCAAGTTACGGATGACATCCGGTTTACCCAGCCCGTGCACAACGTGTTCGCTTTAATACTCGCGGAGTCAGGTGTTTTTGCATTCATTTTGTTTTTACTGATTTTTTTCGAAGCGTACGCAGGTGTATTTCGGAAAAAGGCAGTGCCTATGTTTCTTTGTATGTCCGTGCTTCTTCTGCTCATGAGTTTTGACCACTATTTCTGGACAATGCACCAAACGCTACTCTTGCTTTTCCTTGTCATGGGCTTCTCGTGGAAGTATGCCTATGGACAAAGAAATTGATATTTATATATAATTCTTTTAATGCGCAATAAGCTAATACTGACTGCCCTAATAATCGCCATCCCATTTTTGCTTACAGCTTGTACTCTTCAAGACTTACCTGTGGTTGGAAAATTCTTCAAAAGCGGCGGTATTTTGCCCGGAGGGCCCGTTACCTTAAACGTATGGGGACTGTGGGAAAATCCCGAGGTAATGCAAGAATTGATAGCCAAATATAAGGAAACACACCCTAACGTGGATATAAAGTACGACGACAGGTCCATTATGAAAGCTTCCCAGTACAAAGAGACTTTACTGGGGAGAATAGGCCAGCCTGATGTTGCTGATGTGGTATTAGTTCACAACACATGGGTGCCTACACTGAAAGGTGCACTTGCTCCCGCTCCTTCTAAAGTTTTAAGTGGCGATCAGTATGCAGAGAGGTACTATCCGGTAGCAAAAGATAGCGCTGTTTTCGACGGTGATGTGTATGCAGTTCCGATGTATTACGACGGAATAGCACTCGTTTATAACAAAAAACATTTCGAGGAGGAAGGACAGCTGTCGCCCCCGACTTCGTGGGAAGAATTCAGAAGACTTGCCTTTAATTTAACTAAGAGAGACGAAAAAGGCGTTGTTACAAGAGCAGGTGCTGCGATGGGTACTGCTAATAACATTGATTTCTTCTCCGATATTTTAGGGGTGTTTTTCGCGCAGGCAGGTGTAGAGGTTCCCGGAGGGATAGACAGTAAGCCTGCGAGAGATGCCCTGGCTTTCTACGTTCTTTTCAGCAAGTCAGACAAAGGTTGGGACGACACCTTTCCCGAAGCATCCGCAGCCTTTGGTCAGGAAAGAGTCTCAATGATTTTCGTGCCCAGCTGGAACCTGCTGGACATTTTAAAAGCACGTCCTAACTTGCAGATCGGCGTTGCTCCGGTTCCTCAAGCCACACTTGAAACTCCCGTCTCCTGGGCAAGCTTTTGGATGTACGCAGTTCCTGCGGTCAGCCCCAACAAAGACGCGGCTTGGGAATTTATAAACTTTATCGCCCAGGAAGACTCACAATTGGCGATCTTCAACGCTGCTGCGAGGTACAGAACTTATGGAGCCCCGTTCAGTATGGTTTCTTTAAGAGATCAGGTATCTACAGGCCCCTATGGATTATATCTAAAGCCTATATTGGAGACAGCAACCTACGCTAAAACCTCCCCGTTTGCGTCCCGCGCAGGTAACGATACTTACGTTAACGCCCTTAAGGCTGCTGTGAACTCGGTTCTGAACTCGAGAGAGGACATAAAAGTTGCAAGCGAGGTGGCTCTTAAAGAGGCGAAAGCACAGATAGTTACCCCCAGATAAACGCCACAGGAGTTTATATCCGCGCCTTTTTAAGGTATTCTTTCCCCATGAAAATATTGGCCATAGAGTCTTCCTGCGATGAGACAGCGTGCGCTATTGTTGAAGACGGTACAAAAGAACTGGTTTCGGTCGTAGCATCCTCAAAAGATTTTCACGAAAAAACAGGCGGTGTTGTGCCTGAAGTTGCTTCAAGAAAACAGTTGGAATTTATATTCCCTGTATTGGAAAGGACAATTGAAGATTACTGCGAAAAGATCGGCTGTTCCGATAAGGAAGAAGCTGTTGCTTCAATTGATGCTTTAGCCGTAACGGTAGGGCCGGGATTAGTAGGCTCTCTGGTTGTTGGGGTAACTGCTGCTAAAACTTTATCGATGGCATGGAAAAAACCTCTCATTCCGGTAAATCATCTGGTAGGACACATTTACGCAAATTTCCTCGGGGATCCTTCGGAAATAACTTTTCCGGCGGTATGCTTGTTGGTAAGCGGAGGACACACAGATCTGGTTTTAATGAAAGGCCACGGAGATCTTGCTTATCTTGGGGGAACCGTGGACGATGCAGCAGGAGAGTGTTTCGACAAAGTTGCAAGAATGATGGGTATCTCACGGTATCTTGGGGGTGCTGTGCTCTCGAAAAGAGCTTTGGAATGTAAGAACCCTGGCGCGGCCAAGTTGCTTCCCCGCCCAATGCTAGATCAGGACAACTATGACTTTTCTTTTTCCGGTTTGAAAACAGCGGTGAAGAGGTACCTGGAGGGAGCCCCGCGGGATATTTCCTGTACCGCGCGGGAATTTGAAGAAGCGGTGGTGGATGTACTCACGGTTAAAACTATAAAGGCGGTCAATCACTTTGGAGTTAAAAGTTTGTTGGTAGGGGGAGGGGTTTCTGCAAATACCCGGCTCAGGGAAAGTCTTAAAAATGCCACAGAAGCTGCGGGGGTAAAACTGTTTATTCCGGAACCAAGGTTATGCACAGATAACGCAGTCTATATTGCGTCAGCTGCTTACTTCAACAACGTCACAAAAGATTTAAGTGAAATAAGGGCTGAACCGTCGCTGAATATAATGGGACTAACTTAAGACAGTTTCTGCAGTAGTTCTTCCAGAGTCAATAAGTCGGATTTTTCTTCGCCCCTCTTTTTAAGCTCTATCTTCGTACCGTTTTTCTTTGAAACTACAGCTCTGTAGGGAATACCCACAAGATCGGCGTCAGAGAACTTAGTGCCTGCAGTGGTATCCTCGCGGTCATCGAAGAGAACTTCAATTTTCTTCTGAAGAAGTGTGTCGTATACTTTTTCGGCAATCTCGGCTGTTGCTTCGTCTTCGAGATTTAAGCCCACGAGGTGCAGTTTTGCAGGAGCGACGCTCTCCGGCCACACAAGTCCTTTGTCGTCCCCGAACAGTTCCACTATGGTTGCCATAAGCCTTGCAGGCCCTATTCCATAGGCGCCCATAATCACAGGTTTTCTCTTTCCTTCTTCGTCTGTAAAGAAAAGTCCGAGAGGTTCGGAAAATCTGGTCTTCTGTTTGAAGATATTACCGACCTCAATCGCCCTTACTTCTTCTAAATCTTCTTTTTTAACACCGAGGTCGTTTAGTACTTCGTCGGTCAAAACCTCTTTGTTAATCCCGATTTTTTTCTTTCGGTCGAGATAGATGGTGTCTTCTCCCGATTCGCACACGGTTTGAAATTCGTGGCTATACTTGCTGAAAGTACCGCCGCTAGCGAAGGTGAGGTACGTTTGTTCACCGATTCCCGCGCGGGAAAATATCTTGAAATATGCCTCAGTAGCTTTCCCGTAAAAGGCATCGAGCTCTTCTTCGTTTGAATTAAAGGAGTAGAGGTCTTTCATTAAAAATTCGCGGGTTCTTAGCAGCCCGTTTTTTGCCCTTACTTCGTTTCTGAATTTGGTCTGAATTTGAAAAGGGTACGACGGGAGGTCTTTGTAGGAGTTAATTTGTCTGGACATTAGCGCCGCTAAAGGCTCTTCGTGTGTGGTTCCCAGCCCTATTTCGGTGTTGTTCTTTAGCTTTGTTTTGAACCAGATGTCATAAACATCGTCTCCCCACCTTCCGGATTTTTTCCAGGAATCGGGGTTTTGCAAAGCGGTCATCTGGAGTTCCTGGCCCCCGACAGCTACAATTTCTTCCCGGATAATTTCAACTATTTTGTTCAAAACCCTTAATCCTAATGGAAGAAAAGCGTAGACTCCGGCCATTTCTTTATTGATGAAGCCGGCTCTGGTTAAAAGCTGGGCGTTTTTACTTATTTCATCTTTTGGGGCTTCTTTTAATGTTTTGCCGATTGTTTGGCTGTAACGCATTGCCATATTATATACCATTTTTTGATTGAGCTACTAAGTTTTTTGTGATAATCTCAGGCAATAAACCATGGATAAAAGGTACGAACACAAAATAAAAGAGCCCGAAGTCCTCAAAAAATGGGAGGACGCCGACGCTTTCAAAGCAGACTCAACTTCAGGTAAAAAACCCTACACTATAATACTTCCTCCCCCGAACGCCTCCGGAAAGATGCACGTCGGAAACGCTTTGATGATTGCCATCGAGGATTTACTAATACGCTGGAAAAGGATGCGCGGGTACGAGGCTTTGTGGGTTCCCGGAACGGATCACGCAGGTTTTGAATCCCAGACCACATACGAAAGGGAGCTTAAAAAAGAAGGGAAATCCCGCTTTGATTACGACCGCAACACTTTCTACAAGATGATGATGGAGTTTGTTTTGAACAACAAATCATTGATAGAGGAGCAGATTAAAAGTATGGGAGCGAGCGTTGACTGGTCCCGTTACACTTTTACCCTCGAAGAAAGATCTATAAACACCGTCGTGAGTACATTTGAGAAAATGGTAAAGGACGGACTCATCTACCGTTCCGACTATGTTGTTAATTATTCTTTTAAGTACGGAACTACTTTTTCGGACGCCGAAATTGTGATGAAAGAGAGAACTGACCCGCTTTATTATATTAAATACGGACCCTTGACGGTTGCTACGGTGAGACCTGAGACTAAACTTGGGGATACAGCGTTAGCAGTAAATCCTGAGGACATCCGTTATAAGGACTACATCGGAAAGGAAATCGTTTTCGAAGATGTTACCGGAAAAAACAGTTTACCCGTGGTAGGGGATTCCTACGTGGATCCTTCTTTTGGAACTGGTGTCTTAAAAGTTACTCCGGCACACGACAAGAACGATTATGAAATAGGGCTAAGGCACGGGCTGGAGGTAAAACAGGTCATAGGAATCGATGGAAAAATGACTGAGCTGGCAGGCAAATACGCGGGCATGAAAGTATTGGATGCGAGAAAACAAATAATTGAGGATCTCGAAAAGATGGGGGCGATGGAAAAAATTGACTCCTCTTACACGCACCCGGTTCCTGTAGATTACAGAAGTGAGGACTATATCGAGCAGTTGGTTTTACCCAACTGGTTCATAAAAGTGGAAAGACTTAAAAAAGCCGGTTTGGAAGCTGTGGAAAAAGGGGATGTAAAGATCTTCCCGAAATGGCAGGAAATAACTTACACGAGGTGGATGGAAAATATGAGAGATTGGGCGATTTCCCGCCAGATAGTTTGGGGGATAAGAGTTCCTGCCTGGTACAGTGTTGATGAAAATCCCGACTTGTTCGTAACCTTTATTAAAGATGGCAAGGCTACCTCGGGTAAAGTGGCCGAACTTTTACAGGAACACAAAATAGGCGAGATTTCCTCCGGGCTCCAAGCTTTGTTCGCGCCGAACACCGCAAAATATGTTATTCAAAAAGATTCCCCGGGAGAAAGATTTTTACCGGAAACCGATACTTTCGATACATGGTTTTCCAGCGGACAGTGGCCTTTGATTACTTTAAGCTATCCTGACTCAGACGACTTTAAACATTTTTATCCCACGGATGTTTTAGAAACAGGCTGGGAGATAATAACACGATGGGTGTCCAGAATGATAATGTTCGGAATTTACCTTACAGGTAAAGTGCCCTTTAAAGATGTGTACCTTCACGGCAGAGTAATGGCCTTGGATGGCAAAAAGATGAGTAAAAGCTTGGGAAATGTTATTAACCCCGAAGAATACCAGAATGAGTTCGGTACCGACGCTTTAAGGATGGGGTTGATAAGCGGGACAGCTAACGGCAAAGATTTTGCTTTTCCGAAAGATAAAGTAGTAGCTTACAGAAATTTTTCTAACAAAATTTGGAATATGGTTAGGTTCCTATTTATGTTAACGGAACAGGAAAATTTGACCCCGGAAGATTTGAAAAGCTTTAAACACGGCAATCTGGCAAAAGGTTCTACGGACCTGGAAATGTACGAAGACTTTAAAGAGCTGGTAAATTCTGTCGACAAGTCTCTGGGCAAATACAGGTTTTCGGATGCCGGTGACGCCATTTACCACTATATGTGGGACAAACTGGCTTCTACTTATATCGAGGATGTTAAATCACGCGAAGACTCTGAGGCTAAAAGAATGGGGTTAAAGAACCTTTCTTATTTGCTCGTCGGTTGCCTGAAAGTTTTGCACCCATTTATGCCTTTTGTGACGGAAACAATTTGGGGAGAGTTTGTAGAAAAGGGTTTGGTAAACGAACCTTTGTTGGCGAAAGCGCCGTGGCCGGGGGTTTGAACTAGTTAACGGGAATTAGCGGTTAGCGCCGGAAAAACTTACTTATCTTCCTTCTTTTCTTTCTTTTCCTTACCTTCTTCGTCTTCTTCGCCCTCTTCAGCTGTCGTTTCTTCCGTGGCTTCAATCTTTTCAAGAGCCTCCTCTTCACTTACCGGAGCCTCTTCTTCTACCTGTTCCTCTATCTTATCCAGCTTGATTACCATGTCCCCGGCTTCCAAATCGACTAGGCTCACTTTTGAGGTATCGTATTTAAGTTGTCCTGCAGTAACCACGTCTCCAATCTGCATGTCAGACACGTCAATTTCAAATGCGTGCGGAAGGTCCGTAGGTAAGGCTTCTACGGCTATTTCATTGGCGAGTATCAGGACTATCGCTCCGCCGGTCTTTAAGAATTCGTTGTTTTCTTCGCCGATAATCTCGACCGGTACCTGAGCTTCTGTCAATTCCTTAAGGTTCGGTTTATAAAAGCCAACGTGGATGATTTTTCCGCTAAGGGGGTCTTCCTGCACTTCTTTAAAAAGGACTTTTTCGGTCTGATTGCCTATTTTTATGTCTATAAGGGTAGTTTCTCCTCCGGCGTTGTAGGCCTTTTCAACCTCTACCTGAGGAACGGTTATAGACAGGGATTCCAGAGCCTTCCCGAATATAACGGCAGGCATTAAGCCCTTCTTCTTCAGGCTTTTCGACGCTTTACCAAGTTTTTCTCTTTTTTCTGCAATAAGTTCCATATACGGTCTTTTTTCAGGGCAATGTGGAGGTCCAAGACCTCATCATAACTTACGGACTTTATTCCGACAAATTTTTTAAATTCCGTACCTTTAAGGTCGGATTGTACCGGCACTATTCCGTTGCCTGTTGGTGTAATGGTTACCATACTTTCCGCTTTACATTTAGGGCAGACGGCGTGCGCGACCCAGACGTTGCTAGCTTCGTTTGAAATGGGCACGATTTCGGCTCTCTCTAAACTCGCACCGCATTTGTAGCAGAGGGTCTTCCGTAGGTTGTCCCGAATATACTTTTCTTTGGTCATCATCCTACTTAAGCAACTGGTATTCTACTGACTCTCCCCAATAAGGTCAATGACTTAATTGAGGCAGTAAGCAGACAGTTACGACTATAGCTCTAAATACTACAGGTCTTTAAGAATGGCCGCTCAGTTCTGAGCTTCCAAAATAAGGGTCATAACCTTGCTCCCGTTGAGAAGGTATATTGTACTCTCGTCGGAAGTTACAGTTATATCTTTAAGTGAGTCCCACGATACCTGAGGTTCGTGTGTGTATTGCTTTATGAGTACGCCGTCGGTGTTCAGTACGACGACTCTTTGATTCAACGGATCAAGGATATAAATGTTATCAAAATCTATATCGGTAATTACTTTTGTAGCCCCCGCAAGAGTGCCATTTACTCCTTTTATTTCGAATGTATTTTTATTCCCGCTTGTATATTTTGTAAGTTCTCCGTTAGCTGTGAGTAAGTAAATGCTGTAAGCAACTGTGAGAGAACGCGCGTCTTTAAATTCCGCGGATTGTCCCCACAACGTTTCGGAATACTGTGCGCCTTCCTTTTGGTATCTGTTTAGTTTGTCACCTGTTATTCCGTACAGGTAGTCTGAGTATGTATTTATAATTTCCACTCCGGGCATATCGAAAGAAGTGACGCCAGCGGGGTCCTCGGGAGAGTAAGAGAAAAACTTATTATTTTGCAGGAAGCCTACTTTTCCGTCGGTGTTTATCAGAGATTTAATTCCGGGATATGCGGTTGTTTCTGCGTCGAATTTCGCGACATCCGTACCCGACTTATAAACTTTTCCCGATGTAGGATCGGTCACAATGAGATGTTCTCCGACGGAAACTATTTCATTAGGCTCCGCACTTTGGTCAGTAATTTTTATGTCATAAAAAATCTCGGGTGTTACACGTAGCACTTTATATTGGCCGTCGTCTTTAGTAATTTCTGCTACATCTATAGCCTGTTCTTGAGGTTGGGTTGGTTCCACAGGGATTTCGTTCTGAACTTGTTGTGCCGGGGCTTCGTCTTTTTTCTTTCCGGAAAGTTGCCAGACTAACGCTCCAATTAATAGCAGTCCTAATACAGGTAGTAGAAATACAACCTTTTTATTTATTTTCGTACTCTGTTTTTTGTTAACCCCCGAGGTGTCGATCCTTGAAACTGTTTGTTTCTTTTTTGCAAAAAGGCCGGTGAATTTTTTAGCTAAGGGCACCGCTTTTTCAACACCTTTTCTTGCTCCTAATATTATTTTTTCAACCTGTTCCCTTTTTCTATTCCTACTAGCCTGTTTTTCGAGGCCAAAATCAATTGCTTCATCTTCGGTAAAAGAAGTATCGATAATAAACTTCAAAAGTATGCACGCTTCATTTTCTTTTAAATTTTGTTCGGCGATTCTTATGGATAGCAATTTTTGCGGAGGGTAGTTTTTAGAAAACTGTTTTGAGCAAAGTATTACCACATCCTCATCCTTAACAATTCCTGACGCTGCGGTAAAGGTGCCTTCACTTACTGCTTCGATCGGTTTTACCCCGCCGTCCCGCATAAGATAACTATCAGCGTCGCCTACCCCCACTGCGTAAAATACGTTTCCCCACAAAACTCCGGCAGTAACATTCAGCTGTACTCCCGCAGGTTCTGCACTTAGCGCGTCGTTTGAGAGTTGTAATATTTTTTCTTTTGCTTCGACGATTGCCTTTTCCAGAGATTGAATAGGGGAGATGTTGTCCGATTGAAAATAACTGTTGTGAAGGATATCGCGTAGAACACGGTCTGTAAGCGCGGTGTCGAAATTGGCTGTTCCTGTAATTTCGTAGACGGCGTAAATACTTCCTTTTTTAAGTAGAGTTTCTTTGGATTCCGGTTCTATTACTACACACTGTGCAAAAGAAGTAGCAAATTGTTGTAGAGAGGGATTTATTTCTTGGATTTTGGCGGTTAGTTTCTTTTTCATTTTTATAAATTAAGCAAGGCGGCGAGCAGTAAAATCAACGCCGCAAAAAAGTGTAAGCGTCCGAAAAAAGTGAACACACCTCCGAGAGGAGTGGAGAAACTTTTATTCATCAGTTTTATTTGTTTCATTAGCAGAAATGAGAAAACAGTGTAAAGAGCCACGAAAATAAAAACCACAACATCGGTAATTGCGATAATGCCGGCTTCGGGCAATAGGTTTTCTAAGTTAGGCATTGTTTCCATAGTGTTTTACCTTTGCAACTAAATCGGATAAGACATCCCGTATTCTTGAAGGGTCTTCCACCCCGTGGAACTCAAATTCTCTTTTTTCTGCTGCGGTTTGTATAAAAAGGGAACCGATATTGAATGCAACGCCAAACGCCCCGGAAACATTTGAAGTTACGTCTTCAATATTATTCAATGTGGTTTCTGAAATATTTTTATAAAGGAACCCGGTGAAATCTATATCTACAATTTTTTTATTCGTAATTATGAGTATATTGAAAAACCAGCCACAAGCGTTTTGAAGAAAAAATCCGAAAGAGAAGAGGTACCAGAGGACAGTGACTATTAGTACAGAACCCGCGTCGAGGAGAACCGGAGATCCTTCGGGGAGGAAACTAAAAACAAAAGGCACTAACAAAGGAAGGACAAAGAGGATTGCGGTTGCAGCTAACCAGGGAATGGTCAGGAGTGCGGATTTTCTTATCACGTATTTTATTCTCTCGTCGTCGTCCCTTCCGTCATAAGAGGTGGCTTTAGGGTTTTCCTGAAGTGATCCGAGCATGTTGCAATTATAGCATTACGGTGACCGACTTTGTGCTGTGCGGGTTAGTTTCTTTTCTCGAGGTCAAACAACCTACTTCTTATAGCGACGTAGCCGGGAGCCCGTAAATTAAAGACTGTCTTGAACGTGTCTCCATTAAGGGTAACTGTTCCATTGTCCGTTCCGAGTGTGACTTTGGAAGTATACCCGCCGTTGCTAATATCCACGTCAACAGAGGTAACCTTCGAGTATTTTTTGCCGTATTTATCAGCTTTCGAGGCCATTTCATCGAGAGAGTACGGATCCCCGCCCCAGCAGCTTGTTGTAACCGGAGAGATGTGGTCTTTTTCGTCTCCCGTTCCGTTACTCCAAACTACATAAGCATTGAGAATGTCGGCCATTTCTTTTTCTGAAAGCCATGGGTGGCTGTGACCGCAGGTGTCGTTGCTGCTGTAACTTTTTGTGTACCAGGCTTTGTAGAACCAGGGCGAGCCGGCTTTCTTTTCATAAGCATTTCCAGGCCAGCTTCCGTATGTGTCCCAGCCCACATTTTCAATGTAACCTCCTGTAGTAGAAGAGTAGTAAGTAACAACCCCATCGCTTACAATAATGCCTTTTGTGTCATCGACAGCATCTCTCCATTTTGAAGGGGGATTCTCACTTTTACTTTTCAGGAAAACCTGGCAGCTTTGTGTTGTACAAATGCAGCTACCCTTTTTCTGGTACCTGTAAGCGTAGGATCTTGCCGCGATAGCCTGAGCTTTTAGAGCCTCTTTGTGCCAATCGCTCGGCATTTCCGCTATACCATAAAGGTACTTCTGAAAATCCATATCTCCCTGACCTTCTACACACAGCTTGTCGGGAAACCCACTTACCTTATCGACGCCCGTTTTGTAATAAAACTTTATAATATCCTCATAGCTTTTGCCGGAATCCGCGCGCCCTTTTGCGCCGTATTGGCTCATACCTTTGTAATGTGTGTAGGCTCCATAACTGAACGCCGCGTAAGCAGGTTTAAAAGGGGGATCGGGAGTTTTTGATCCGGGGGGTTCGTAATCTCCCACAGAGCCGTATTCATCCCCATACTTTTGTTTCAAAATACTTTGTTGTTTTTCGGACAATTCAGAAATCTCCTCTTCAAGATCTTCAAGTTTATTCTGGTAACCCGACTCCTTTTGTGCTACCTCACTTAACTCTCCCTGCGCAGAATTTTTCCGTGCATCCAGCTCAGCCTTTGCAGCTAAAAACTCTTTTTGTGTATCTTCAAGCTCTCCCTTCAATTTTTCTCCTTCGGCCTTATCTTTTTCGTAGCTGTCTATTTCAGAATTTAATCCTGTAATTATTTTTATTGTTTCGTCGGTTACCGCAGTATTAAAAGCCTGGGATAGGGTAGCGAACTGAAAACCGTTTAAACCCGTGGAAGTGTTTGTTACCAAAAAAGTTTCAATGTCGTTTAGCAGGTGTCTTTTAGAATAAGTACGCACCACTTTGTTTCTAAGAGATATTTTTTCGGCAAGAGAAGTTTTTCTATCGGCAAGTACTGCATTTATTTCATCAAGCTGTTTTTTGATTTTAGTGATTTCATTTTGAAGGTCATCGATCTCTGCTTGAGTAACGCTGATCTGGCTAAGAAGCCCGGAGATTTTTTGTGTTATCTCGTTTTTTGTTTCGCGGATTTGTGAGAGTTTGCTGCTTGTGGATTGATATTCGTCTTCTTTTTCTTCGATTTGTTCGGCGTAACATGCGGCTTTGTCGTCGAGATCCGAGATGTTTTTGCAGGGGTCGTCGGCGAGGGTGGGAAATGCCAACAGTGCTACAACAAGAGAAAAAAATAAAATACGCTTGGCAAGCGCGGGTATTTCTGTATTTTGTGTGCTTGCCAGAACTCTTTTTTGCGGTGTGGGCATACCCCCATATTATACCAGCTTAAGAAGTCTAAATTTATGTATAGCCGTTTAACTAAACCAGTAGTGAGGAAATCGCGATAAAATTTTTGTGGATTTTTAACTGAATTGCTGGTAGATTTTATACAGTAGTATGAAGAGTCTCTATAAAAAGGAAATGCACAACTTACATAATTTGTCGGAAATGCCAAAGCAGTGGTTGTCTACAGGCTTATTTTTACTGCTTATGTTGGGTTTTTCGCAGGGAGCATACGCTCAGTGCGGAGGAGCATCAGAACCTTGTTGTGACAACACCTTGCCCCCATCAGCGGGGGAAACTGCGTGTCTTTCCGGGACTCTCCCCGCTACCTGTGTGTGCGATTCCGGCCTTTTTTGTGTTATTGGGCCCGCGAATCCGTTGGTTAGCACGTGTTCTAAGTGTTCGGACGCAGGAGATAGTTGTTGCTGGAATTGGAGCGCTGATTCGTATGTATGCCAGGGGGATACAATCCATTGCGATCAAGAGTCGAATAAATGTGTCGCTAATAGTTCGTTGCCAACATGTTCAAACGTTGGGGATTCCTGCTGTGTCGCTTTTGGTAGTACAAGGTACTGTGAAACAAATATTATACCGAACTTGGAGTGTAATTCGGCAACGGGATTCTGCTACATTCCCGATCAAACTTGTGGAACCGCACCGTTGAAATGTTGTCTCGACCCGGTCGACCCTGTCCTTAACCCGGGAACCTGTTTGGGAACAGATGTTTGCGATGCTACAAAAGCAGATGCCGCAAGCTCAAAAGGTTATTGTATTGCTCAGGGCACTTGCGGCGGTCTTGACGAAATTTGCTGTACTACCGGAGATCAGTGCAACGATCCTTCGTGGAAATGTACCCTGGGATTTTGCCGCAACGACGTGCCCGACGACTTTGGCGATTCTAGTTACTTCGGGTTTAAGACATATACAGGCCCCATAATAACCGACCTCGCCGGTTTACTAGCCCCAATTTTTAAAATCCTCTTTTATACCGGCGTTTTTGTCGGAATTTTGGGTATTATTTACTCAGGTTATCTGCTTATAGCTAGTGAGGGAGACCCGGGAAGGGTAAAAGAAGGTAAGGACCAGTTTACAGCTGCTATATTAGGCACCCTTTTCGTGTTGTTGTCAGTATTTATACTGCGGGTTATAATTAACAATATCCTGGGGGTTAACTCAGGATTGTAGATGATTTTTTTGAGGGAGGTGTAGAAACTAAATAATTTATATGAACTTATTATCTTTATTAGAAACTAGGGTATACGCAATTGAACCCATGCAAACCGATCCTATACAAGGTATGCAAATAGAGTCAGTAACGTCACTCGTTACACTTATCACAAATATCATTATTATAGTAGGGTTGGCGTTAGTAGTGCTTTTCCTAGCTATAGGGTTCGTTAAGTATGTCACCTCAGGTGGGGACAAAAATGCAGTCGATTCTGCACAGAAAACTCTTACCTACGCAGTTATAGGAGGTGTCGGTTTGTTGTTGGTCTACGGAATAAGAGCTTTAATCCTAGGTTTGATGGGCGGTGCCGCTGTCCCTGAGTACTAATCACGGGGCCACCGCTTTAGTTTGTTGCTAAGTGGGCCCGGTAGGCCCGGGCTCCTGTTTTAATTTCGGACACACTATATAAATGGATCCTTTTGAATGGACAAAAAGTACTGTTTCTCAAGTACAAACAGCTGTAGATACGAATAAGCAAACGGATTTGGCGGGACTCGCCACTATGTTTGCTAATATAGCCATAATCATAGGTTTCGGCCTCGCTCTTATAGGAATGGCTTATTCTTTTGTCATATTTGTAACGGGAGGAGGAGACCCCAAGACCGTACAAAGGGCTAAGAGGTCCCTTACCTGGAGCGTAATAGCACTCTTAGTATCGGCGGGAGCGTGGGGAATTAAGTATGTCTTTTTCACTTTATTGGGTATTGGAGACCTAAGCTAAATATTTAGGAAAAATATGCTCGATTTTTTAAACAAACCAAGTACAAAACTTATTTTAGGGTTTTTGATTTTAGGGGTGCTGTTTTACGTTTCATCGATCCGGGGGACTTTTGCTGCAGAATCTATCGGAGACCCCTATGGATCTACCCCTGCCGGAGAAACTGTAGATATGGACAACCCTACTTGGGATAACTTTGGGAATGTCCTTGTAAGGATATTGAACTGGGCGGTATACCTTGTGGGCATAGTTTTCGTTTTGGTTATAGCTTACGGCGCTTGGAAGGCTTCTATGGCATTGGGGGACCCCCGTGGTCTTGATTCTGCCAAAAATACATGGACCTACGCTTTGTTCGGAGCCCTCATAATAGGAGGCTTTTTCGCAATCTTTACCATAGTCTCAGGATTGTTTGGATTTAAAATTGGATTTGCGGACATTTTCTCGGGGATTATCGATGGTATTAAGGACTTTACAGAAGTTTCCACCCCGCCCCCATCGACGCCTTAATTAATCGGGGGGATTTTTCGTTATTCTCTAATACGCGGTTTCATCAGGGGTATCTTGAAACTGTTCTGAAAATACTTGCTTGAATTTGGTTAAAGGCATTATTTCAAAATTGATTACGTAGTAAACACCTCTGGAAACTTCATTAAATACGATTGCCACACCACTATCAGGGTATACATATACGGTTCCAATGCTGGAGCGGGTAGGATACATGACACTGCCCGGGGTGCCGAGGCCCAGGTTTTTTAACAAATCGTCCACATTTCTTTCAATTTCCGATACAGGGGTTCTAGTCATAGATAAAACTTTTCCTCTTTCGTCAGTAATTATTTGTACCGCTGTATTGTTTTTACTATCGCGGAAGCGTGACAAGGTTAGTCCGCCCCTCAAAGCCTCTGTTCCCTTGAGCTCGAGTTCCGGGGTAGCTTCTTCTACGTCTACCAGGTTTTTACCTATCGAGCTGTCAACGGCAATTGTTTCTACAAATTTTTGTTTTTCGGTAGAAAACGTTGCCGGAGTACCTGTGGGTTTTGGTTTTTTGGTTCCGTAAATTGAAAGAAATAAAACACCTACAATCAGTAGACCTATGTAGGGGTAGTATTTTTTTAGGCTCTTAAAATATTTGTTCATCTCTTTACTCAAATTATACCTAATTAGTGAATCCCCATATGAAATCACGGTGTAGTGGGTACGAGTTCCAAAACGCGTCTTCACTACTTGTGTCTGCGCCGCCCCCGGCGCAAGTCCCGAAGGTATTAATGTTCACCCAGTCTCCTATTGTTTCTGCGAAATCCTCCCAAATGTCGTTGCCGGGGCCGCAGTGGTAGTCATAGGTTGGTAGAGATCCCTCGCTGAACGCTGTATTAAACTCTACGGGTATGCCTAGGCGGTAATCGTAGATGTGCCCCAATTCGTGAGCCAGGAGGTAGTTTATCTTGGGTTGGCTCGTATAGTAAGAAACGCAGGTGTCGCCGAATGTAATTGTGTTGTTTCTGTACGCGCGCCCGCAGTCCTCCCCGGAAATTCTTCTTAAAGTGACGGTTCCGGCGGCACCGCATACTTTTGGTAAGAAAGACCCTGTTTTCTGCGAGATAATTATAAGGGCGTTTTCAAAAAATGGTTGTTCAGTTCCCGATATGTTCTCAAAAACAAAACAGTCCAGAGGTATTGCTGGAGTGCCTATGCGTACGTACCTGATAAAAGACACTTCTTCCTCAGGGATAGCTTCAAAGTTCGGTGTTGTCACTGATATTTTGTTTTTAATTAAGGAATCTTCATAAGTAGCTCCCGCGAGTGTGATAGGCCCAAAAGTTACTTCTGTGGTAATCCCCGCTACATATGATGGTGCAACTTCTATTTGTGTGGGACCCTGCACAGGAGCTTCTCCATCTTTTAACATTGTCACGGTGTCTGTTACGACTATAGGAGCGTCGGGTATGTCCATTTTGGGTGTAATTTTGATAGTGTAAGTCAGTTGAATTCCGGCGGTTAATTCCTCGTTAGGTATGCTTGTAGTTGCATTTAAAGGGAAATCGGGCGCACCGGAGAGAAAATTTATAATGACATCTTTTTCAATTTTAATTAAGGCGTTTTCACCTTGCGGTAAACCACCCCCGGCGTAATCGCCACCATATCCCCCATTATCTCTTGTCGGGTCTATAGGAGAAATTGAGCTTAGGACTGTGCCAAAAAGTCCGTAAACAAGTATGTAAATCATTATTAACGGAATTCCAATAACGTACATAGAAAACTTAACGACTTGCGCGATCTCTTTATCGACTTGAGCCATTGCTTTACTAAGATCGCCCTGTGCCAAAGCACCAACGAAATTTTGTGAAAATTCAACAGCTTTTCTCGTTATAAAACGTATAAGGGGTTTTAAAACTTTTTCTATTAGTTTGTCGAAGATCACAGTACCACCGCCCGTCAGTACGTGCAGACCCTTTGTTGCCAACGCCGCGAGTACATCTGCTGTTAACTTCGAAACTTTTTCCGCGATTATAGTTTTTAATTGAAGTGCGGGGCGTATAAACTTTTGAAAAACAGGATTCCCGAATAGTTTGTGCTGAAGTTTGTTTAGTGCCATCCCCAGCCTTTGTATGTAACCTGCGTACTGGGTTGTGATGTTTAGTGATCCGTAGAAACCATCTTCCTTTCTCAATGCCTTGAATAACTCGAACAGTTTTTCTTCGTCACCTTCTTTTAGATGATCAATGTCTATTCCGAAAGGCTTTGTTGCTCTCAGCCACTCTCTGTAATTTTCTATCTGTCTGTGTATGTACCTTCCCTGGTACGGATCTTTTGTCCACCACCCGACTACCTTATTCTTAAACTTTTCTATCACGTTACCGTCTGCATCAAAAAGATTTTCTTTGCCTGATAGGATATCTTTTATATCCTGGGCACTTAACCCGTTATCTAAATCTGCTAAAAAGCCGGAGTAGGTACCAATGAAGGCTAGTCTTGAATCCCCCAAGAATTTCTGTTTTTCCCCATCCAAGTCAATACTGAATTTGTATCGGAAAGCGCTATTAAAAACCTCGCTGTTTTTCAACTTTTTTGAAACTTGAGAATCGTCAATCACAAGGCCAAAATAGCCTACCTTTGCCAGTCTGTTTTGCAGAAGTTCTCCGGGAGTGTATCCCACAAGTTTTCTGGAAATTCTGTTCCAAACGAACCTCTCCATAAACTTACCTTGAGTTACTGCGTCGTAAAATTCTTCGATGGCATAAGATCCTCTGTCCAGCTCAAGTCTGCTCGCAACCATACGTGCCTGGTTCCCAAAAAATCCCTTGTATGCCGGTAGACCATTTTCCTCAAATAATTTCGCAATTTTTAAATTTCCGTTTTCATCCTGTTCGGTAGCAGCAAGAGTTTCGAGTTTCGAGAGGTAGGCACCTATTTGAAGCCTTTTCTCGTACTTCCCAAATTTTCCCGGCAGTGTTACATCACTATCTATTTTTCTTAGGAGATCTCGCTGGATGCTGGGGTCAAAAAGTCCGCCGCCTGTTAGTTCCTTACCATTTACTTTGATGTTACTGATAATGTTTAAAAGTTCCCGTTCAGATATTTTGTTAACATTTTTTACAACCCCGTTTTTTATTTCCTTGCCTTCAAACTTATTCAAAGCATCCCAAACTTGTTGTAGGTACTCCTTGTAAGCATCCCCCGATTTTTTTAGGTCGTCCGCAATAACTGCCAAACCCTTGTCTTTCAAGTCAATTTTTCTCAATTCCTCTGAAATACTATCTATGCCCCCTTTTCCGGTAGCGACTCCAAGATCATTAATTCCAATGTGCTTTTGCAGGTCTGTTTTCAGAAATAAAAGTCTGTCCTGGAATCTTGTTAATCCGCTTTCCGCTACAGTATCATCTCCTCTTTTTTTCGCCTCGGGATGTCCGGAGTAACGCGCCTCGAGAAATCCCTTTAGACCGTAATCAGCAAATATAGCTGTTCGGCTACTACCCATCTTCGACGCCATTTCCTGCTTGGCAGATAATGCTGCAGCTGCTTTTTTGAAATTCTCTCTTTCTGTAGAATCCTCAAAGAGTTCCCCGAATAAATCCTTTCGCGTCTTTGCTACAAACGCTTTTTTTCCATCTAGTTCTGCCCCCTGTTTTAGTCTGTCACCGCTCTCACCCAGCTCCGGTATTTTTCCGTCTAACTCTTCTGCCAGCGCCCCCGCGAGTGCCCCCAAGAACGTGTCGTGTTTCGAGTCTCTTTTAGGGCCTGCTTTGATGTATCTTTCAACTTCCACGGCATTTTTCGCCATTTCCTGATAACCACGTTTACCACTACTTACTACGTAATCGGCGTCCTTGAAGTTAAATACCCCCGATCCCTGCGCTCCGTCTCCTGCCATCGCTCTTGTAGTAGCAGCAATTGCGCGCCCTCCCGATACTCCCAGCTCGCTCATCTCTCCTTCTTGTTGGATTCCAAGCGCAGCTTTCCATAGGGCGGTCCTAACGTTGTTATCATAGTCGGTAAGGTCAATTGGTGAGGATTCCAGACCCCAACCCTCTTTTTTAAATCTCAGCCCGGTGCCCGCCTTTATCCAGCTTTTAACCGTGCTATCGACGACTTTACCCGGGTCTTTCCACTCGGTTGGGTCGAGAGAAAGACTCACACTTGTAACTCCCGGCATGACGTCTTGGTCGTAATCATCCATTTGTTCTACAGGGATATTTTCCACGCTGTAGATTGCTCTCATATTGCGTTTGAAATCGTCGACGTATCTATCTAAAAACCACTTGGGAATATTGCCGGTATCTATGGACATTTGATCCAACTGCTCCAGCCAATAATCTGCGTAATATTGGTAACCGCTAAGAAAATTTCCTCTAGGGGGTCTGTAGGCTTTCTGCCCTTCAAGATATCCCGGAAAGAGCGGGTTTACTGACTCGCCTTCTTTTCTCGGTATTGACCCTGGAAATAGGGGATTGTCTGCCATATAATAGTATTCTATAATTAGGGGGACAAAAAGGAAACCATTTATTTAGAGGAATTAATGATTAAACCAACTAAAACTTTATTATCCACTGTGATTTTTTCGTTGATGTTTCTTCTTGGAATAAATAAAGTACTTGCAGCCGACCCATGCTTAGTCGAACAGAATATGTTCGACAAGAACTTGCTTAGCGACATAATCGGAATCCCCCTTACTACAAAAGATTTTGTTACATCGGTTGCGACGTCAGCTTACAGTACTGTTTCGGGGTACGGTGTTACTGAGACAGTAGGTTGCTCACAGTATGTTTTTAATACGCTCGGTGTTGAAGGGGAATCGCAATTTACACAATGCGGCGGTACCGCGGATCAAACATGCCAGGAGATTACAAACACACTTCCGGGTCCAACAGGGAGTACCTGGCTCGACAAACAATATGCCAACAGAAGTTCGGGCACTCTTTTAGGATTGGCTTATATGGCTGAGGATTTTACACACAATGAGCCGTTGCCAGCTAACTTAGCTTTTTATGTGAACGATACTATATCCAGAATTCCTATAATAAATAAAACTTACGCCGCCCAGGTTGATTATGGGCACAGTTTGCTAAATTCAATTCTCAATGCATGGAAAGTATTCCGTAACCTTGCTTACGCGGCAATGGCTTTGATACTTCTGTACACAGGGATAATCATTATTCTTAGACGAAAAATAAACAGCCAGTTGGTAGTGAGTGTACAGTACGCATTACCTAGGATAGTAATTGCAATAATATTGATAACCTTCAGCTATCCGATTGGCGCAACTCTCGGAAGTTTGGGATGGACGCTGTTTAAGAGTAATTGGGCTATTGCCGGAAGTATGTTCGTCGATACTTTGAGAGACACCGATGCTGCAGCGTTTGTGGATGCGGGATCTCTAAAAATGTGGGCATTATTAATACCTTTGCACGTATTAGTAGCCAACGGACCTTTGTTTTTGCTCGTCATCCTTTTAGTTATAATTATCTATCTGGTTGCGGGCCTTATTTATAATTTCAAAGCAATTATTTTGTACCTGAAGATTGTTTTCTCCATACTTACGGCTCCTATAGAATTTGCACTTGCAGCAGTGCCGGGCAATGACGATAAGTTTAAAGGGTGGTTTTTACGAATGTTCAAATACGTTATAACTTTATTTGGTATGGGTATCATCGTGCCCCTGGGGACTATAATCGCAATTTTGGTAATTGAGGGATATTCTACGGAGCTGGCAGGAAACGGCGGGGTACTTTTTGCAATGGTAGCCCCGGTATTTATAATCCTTTACTGTTTCGGTATTGGTATAGGGATGGAAAAAAGAGTTGAGGAGTTCCTCGGAACCGGACAGCAGAAGAGAAGATAGTTTTTAAGATAAAAATTTACAAAACCTTCCCCCTTTTATATACGTCGTTTGCAATTGAATAATCTGTGTTGTGCGCGTGTTTTAGTAGGAGTTTTGCGGCTACTTACCGATAGCACGCATTCCACAGAGCACTCTTTTGACTCCACCAGGCACCCCCGTCTTCAGGGGATCCGGCGCCGGCCGTACCGAATGCAAGCTGTTCAATTTTGGGGAAGGCAGTACTCCAATCCCATCCTTGGCATGAACCGCTTCCGTTAGCTAGGGAGGCTGCTGCCGCAAACGTAGCATCAAGGAAATTGCATCTGGAAGCTATTTCTGCTCTTCCATCGGACAGCCCTGCAAAAGCATTTTTATAGGAATCCAATGCGATAGTATTGTTAAACCAAGTTAATATCCAGTCGTATGGACCGACCGCAGCCCCGTTACTGTCATCACATTGGGGAAGTCTGCCGTACCAGGGTAAGCTACCGTCTAACAACATCGCCTCCCCTGAAAGTGAGAAAAGCTGCTGGTATAAGGGTATTTTAGTTTTACCGATAACGCTTAAATAAGTAAGTATCGAGGCTGCCGGCACCTTAAATTTATCTGCCGCAGCATTTACAATGCCGATAAAAGCGGGAGAAAGGGCCCCTATGCTTCCTGTGTCATCAAACTTAATCTGGCAGTCACCGATATTAGCGGGCAACGTACACGATGCATCCAGATTAGAAGTAAGGGTACCAAAATCGATTATCGGCGGTTCAGGTACCGGAGCGAGAGAGCAGTCCCACGTACCGAACCAACCTTTTTCATTGTTATTACAATGGTAAAAAATATCTTCTCCGCCTGTGAAGTAGTTGACATACAGTGCGTGCGCGGAGATCATTTTGTATTCGGGGGAGGCTCCTCCAAAACCTGCTATATCTTTGTTTCTGTTGGTGTTCTTGTTGTCGGTGCCGGCTGGGGTTACAGACGTATCAGCAGAAGAAAAGGCTAGAGTTCCATAAGTTTTGTTTCCGGGCCTTGCCAGTTTTTTCCAAATTTCATTGTTGATAAGAACTGTACTGTCTACATTGTAGGTTTCTCCTTCGTATCCTCTTAATATTTCTTGAGTTTGTTTAAAATTCGAGTCTTTATCTATGTCTGCAGAGCATGCGTAAGGACCGGCGTCCTCCATGTTACAAGCGGGGCCTATTTTGGCAATACCGGCGTCTACCCAACAAGATATAGACATAGCGTCGTCAGGGCATTTGAAAGCAGTATTTCCGTCGGGGCATATATATTCAGCGCAAGGCACTTCGGCTGTTGGGGCTGTAACAAGTAGCGCGCCCTCCCAATATGCCGTGCTTCCAAGCCCCGGGCACCCGTTACTTTCGGTTACTTTAAAACCATAATTATCTTCTATGCAATCTTCATCAGGACCGCCGACGCAATCAATTTTCTTTTGAGCACATGCAAGGCTAAATGGAGTACTCGTTCCTTCAATCAAATCGGTTGCTTGGCAATCGCGGATTACTGATGTGGAAACCTTAGGTTCAGATGTTTCTATCCCACCGCCCGATATTCTGCAAGAGTAAGTTTCTTTATGTTCAAAAACGCCACAACTTTCAACCCTGCAAGTACGGTTAATATCGCCGCTATCGTCGGTAAATCCCAACCTTTCATAGCATTTCCTCCCCGAATCGATTGGGTTCCAGGGATAGCACAGGTCGTTACCCCACATATCCCATGTTACATGTCCTACGCTGGGTTGTTTGAAAATATCCACAAAATTATCCTCGCTCAGATTAAACGTTACTGTTAAATCGTCTCTTCTTTCACCATCTTCTAATGGGTAATCGTTTTTTCTATCAAAATAAGATTTTCCCGTGTCGCTAGTGCCCGGCCAAAGGTATTGTATTGCTAGTTGGAACAACGCGTCCCCCAAGGTTTGGTCATAGGAACCATCCCCGTGGGCAGTAGTTAGGAGACTGTCATACGCGTCGAATCTGTTGATAGTAAAGGAGTTGGTTTCCAATGCTTGTGTTCTGTTAACGCCCGCTGTTGTCCTAAATATAGTTGTAGTGGCGGTTTGAGGACTTTTATCAGGTAATACGAAATCTACCAAAGATTGGAAATAGTGGTCCGGGTTTCCTTGAAACAGGTTATTTATAAGTAATGACGCTTGATTCGCTAGTGTGAACTCTTCCAGGTTTGAGGTGTGTTGGGGGTTGACATTCGAGTTTTCGCAGTAGGCTAAAAGATTTGAACCCGCATCCTCTATTTTTATTGACCCCTGTTGATATATCGCTTTATCTGCTGATGTTTCCCCCGGGCGTTGAAGAACATATGCTAACGGACGTTTTATACCGTCAGCCTCTGCAGTCACTGCTAATTCTGTGGATAATATCCCCCCGCTCATGGGCGTCAGTCCGTTATTTAATGAGTAGTTGTTATCTGAGTAATAAGTTCCTCCCTTAACGGGAATTCCTGCTTTTTCGTTCCCCATGGTGAAAGCTATTTGGTTAGCGTTTGCAGATGCCCCGGGAGCCCAGTAAGTATCGTTTATTCCCTCAAAACCGTACCCCATCTTCATGGAGGTTCCTTTTATACCGTAGAAGTAAGCAAATTCCGGATTCCAGTATGTCTTATCTAATGTGTAGGAGCAGCCGGCCGTTCCCAACCGGCAATAATCCCAGGGAGGCTGAATATCTTTTATTTTAATCTTTTTTCCTACATTTGTGCACACCTCAGTTTCCATAACGGTACCGCCCGGATTTAGATACGCGTCTGACTCCGAACGTAAAATGGCAGGGTTGGCTAAGTTTCTTGCGGGTCCTGCGCTATACTGTCTGTTTCTGTAATCCCCCTCATATCCTGACGACGCGGTATTGCACGATCTCAGTTCTGCACAATCAGGAAGAGTATTTGTTTTATCAGGATCGGTAAACTTTCTAAGGTAGACGCTTCCCTTACAATTACTGAATATAGTGTGAAGCAGTTGGGCGGGGGCGGTAGGGTTTTGAGCGTAACTCACAACGTCTTGGCGGGCTGTCAAATCTTTGAAAAAAAGTAAGGTGTTTTTTATTGGTATGTTTGGAAGAAAATTCATGGTTGTAAAACGGGGCTCTGTGTACAGAGCCTGTTCATAGGTATTTAGATCATCATCAGTAGGGTTTGTTTGACTTGGGCGTAGGCAAAGTTGGCTGACCTCCGGCCAATCTTTGTAAACTGAAAGACAGTCTTGATAATAGAAGGCTCCTTTATCGGGGACGTATTGGTCCGGGTTTAGTAACCTATCCGTGAAGTATCCGAAAACACTACCCCTCGTTGTGTATCTCGAATCTGCTGCTTTCACTCCCAACGTGAAGTTATACTCCACTTGAGGTTGTAGCTCCTTTCCGAAGTACCCTTCGAAAGAAACCGGGGAGTCAGTAGCCAGGGGATCCGGCCGTTTTATATCACAACTTAAAAAAGAACCCGGTGCTACAGGATCTAAAAATTCTCCGGGAGCCTTGTATGTGGAGGTTTCCGGGCATTTAAGGGGGGCATTCAGCACAAAGCTTTGAAAAGAGGGAACTTTGTAGAGACCCGCGAGCTTGCTATCGCAAACGAAAGCAAGGTATCTTATTTGGTTACCTCCAATTCTTCTCATAGTGATGTTGTAATATCCATTTTCGTCCGTTGACGTAGAGGAAAAAGGATGCGTTAAATTACCATTCTTTTTACACGTGGTGTAGTTGGGGTCACACTCATAAACGTAAACAGAAACCCCTTTTGCGGGGGCGTTGGGGTGTGTCGCGGCTCCGCTTCCTGTAGTTACCTCCCGCGGAGTTGCACTTCTTACCACCCCGCACACTACTGATAGACGTGGATCATTGTCAGGATTAATGCAGGTCGTGCCCGGTTCAAAAAGATCCATGGAAGTTCCGGTCAGCTGCGCATAGGTGGGTGTCCTTCCTATTATTAACACAAAAAGTATTAACAAAAAGGAATAAATATATTTTCTGACCAGATATTTGTACCTCATAAAGTCCCTTAAATTATACCATCAACACTGTCGAAAACCTGTTAAAATAGGACCTATGGGAGACTATGTTCTAGCAAAGAATAGAAAAGCTTTGTACAACTTTTCGGTCATTGAGACCTATGTTGCAGGTATTGTTCTAAAAGGCTATGAAGTTAAAGCTCTCAGGGAAGGAAAGGTCAGTTTTGAAGGTTCTTACGTTGAAGGTGAGGGCGGCGAGCTTTATGTGGTCAACTTATACATCGGCCGATACTCAAAACAGTCCAAAAACTTTGTTGAGGAGGATGCCAAAAGGAGTAGAAAGCTACTACTTAATAAAAACGAAACATCAGAGGTATTACGGGACATTTCTGAAAAGGGTAAGACGGCTGTTCCTTTAGCTCTGATTTTGAAAAACGGGTTAGTAAAGCTGGAGTTTGCTGTAGCTAAAGGCAAAAGGGAGTTTGAAAAGAAGGTAGTAACCAAAGATCGGCAGATACAACTGGACCTCGCCCGGGAGTCAAAAGAGATAATGTCCCGCTAATCCTATAGTTATTAATTCCTTCATTTTCGTGGTAAAATACCCGTGTACTTTAAAAAAGGGGATGCACAAGGATTTGATTGAGTCCAATTTCGTGCAGTTGCAAGCAGGGAAGCTGAACCCTTAAATTTAGCAAAACCATAAATGCCGATAAAGAAGCATTTGTAGGCGTGCCAGCAATGGCCGCCGTAGCAGCTTAATTTATTAACGCTGTGGATCCCGTTGCTTTTGCCCGGAAGGGCTTTCGGGGTCTAATAAATCCGGGAAAAGGTCATATCCGTGGTAGCCCTACGGATACACCAAGGATGAAAGATCCGAAGATTTTGGCTTGCGTTAGGGCAGAAAAGGTACTTCAAGCACCCGGCTCTATCTAAGATAAGCTTGGATACGCTTGTAGAGGCTGTATGAAAAGTTCTCAAGACGGGGGTTCGATTCCCCCCATCTCCACCAGAAAATTTTTAAGGCTGCTTAATGCAGCCGTAAAATTTTGTAGGAGTTACGTAGGAGTCGAATGCCACAGCGAACGAAGGTGAGCGAGGCGGGGTCGACGGGCGTGTCAGCAGACACGAACCGGTGACCGATTCCCCCCATCTCCACCAAAAAATATTGAGGTCACCGTGAGGTGGCCATATTTTTTGTAGAAGTCGAAAGGTGCCGATTACTCCTTTATTTTAGTTTCGATACCAAGAATCTTCTTCCGTCTGTAATCACTATTTCTGTGTAAACGGCAGAACCTTTTTCATTTTCTTAACCATGCCGGATTTTTCAGAAATATAAACCCCGTTCCCAGCATCACAAGTGTGATTAACCACTCAAGATCGGCGAGGGAGTACCAAGGCAGCACTATGAGAACAAGTAACAAACCGGTGGCTAATAACCAGCGTTTGTTGTTTAACAAAGTACCTACAATTAATGCAAGAGGGGCTAAATGTACAAGCAGGTCCGTGTGCATTGTGTGCACATTCAATAACGGTAAAAACAAGCAAACTAGTCCGAAGAGATGTTCCTGGGAGAAGGATGCCCTTTTTTTATAAATCACTAGCAACGTAAAAACGTTAAGTGCTACAACAGCTCCAATTGCCGCCCAGGTATTTTGGGCTATTCCCAGCCATTTTTGAACAGAGTAGATAAAGGCGGTTATGTTCGTGTTATTTATAAGGTCAGTTCCGTGGTTCTCGTTCTCACTGCTAAATAGGTATGGCACGTAGGTTTTGATAAAACTAGTTCCAAAAAGTGCGGTGTTCATAGCTACTAAGAGCAACATAGTAGCTATGAAATGTAGGGCAAAGGAAACCAGCTGTTTTCTATTTTTTGTTAAGAGAAAAGCAAAGGGCACAAACAGTAGAAAAGTCGGTTTTAGGAAAAGAAATCCCGTAAGCACTCCTGCGAAACCGGGACGGTTGTGTTTTAAAGCCGTAAAAGCTGAGGCTATTATCAGCAATAACACTCCGTTCGGGTGCCCCCCGATTAATGTCATCCAAAAAGCCAGGAAAAACGTTGCTATTGTGCTGATCACACAAGTTTTTACAAAGGATCCGCTAAGTAAATAAATAGCAGTAACGATACATACCGAGTTGATAAGGACGACAATCCAGAAAGATTTCACAGGGTCTTCTATAGGAAGGAGAGAATACAGCACCGCCGTAATAGGAGGGGTTCTAAAAGCCAATATTCCTGTAACGAGTGTGGCAGGAACTGTGTTTGAAATGGAACGTTGATAACTTCTTTGCGTTTCGTAGTCGTACAGGTGAGTTATCTTTCCTTCCTGCACAATCCTTGCTCCGGTGAGGTACATCAGAAAATCAGACGGTTGCTCGGGGTCTTGTAATCTGACATCCGAAAACTGTGCCAGTAGGAAATATACAATACCCCAGGCGACCAAAGGAAAAATTAAAATATAGAGCACCCAAGGCTTGTTTTTGATTGTCCCCACCTTAGGATTATAGCTCATTCTATTGTCGCTAGAGAAAGGGGGGTTTCAAAATGCCGGGGAAGCCCTATTATTACTACAGGGTCCAGATATATATAAGCTATGGGGTATAGGCGTCCAAAGAGTTGATCTGGCAATATAATATCTATTGTGGATAACATATGGAAAACATTCTGAAATACTTATTTCCTCCAAAATGCATATTTTGCGGCGTTCAGGGGGATATTTTTTGCGAAACGTGCCTGGCCGAGTGTTCTTTGCTAACCTCCCAATATTGCCTGGTTTGTGATTTACCTTCAGAAAACGGGAACACCCACGAGAGGTGTCTAAAAAGGTTCGGGGGATTGGCTCCGGCCCGGCTCCTCTGTGCTTACTCTTACTCGGGGAAAGTCAGGGATTGTATTAAATTTTCCAAATATGGGGCAAGACAATTTCTGAGTCTAAGGAAGCTATGTATGGAGGCTACTTCTGTTTGTGCCGAGATATGGGGAAGTGTGGCCGCAGATTTATGTTTACCCATACCGTCCAGTCCGAAGAAGCTTTCATATAGGGGATTTAATCAGGCTAACATGGTAGCGGAGGAAGTCTCGAGAAGTTTCAAAATCCCTTTAAGGAAAGATCTTTTGGTGAGAAGTAGAAATACCGAGGCTCAGCATACTCAAAGTAGGGAAGGTAGGCGTGAAAATGTTAAGGGTTCGTTTGCTGTGACTGACAGGCGTGAACTTGCGGGCAGAAAAATTTTACTGGTTGACGACATAAGCACAACCGGAGCCACTTTTTTGGAATCAGCTAGGGTTTTAAACGAAGCGGGGGCGGCGGAAGTTCAGTGTTTTGCCCTAAGTAAACGCGAAAAAGTTTGTTATAATAGTCCGGCGTATGCTCGAGCATAGTGGCCGCGGAGGGTTGGCAGAGCGGTAATGCAGCGGCTTGCTAAGCCGTGACGGTTAATTGCCGTCCACAGGTTCGAATCCTGTACCCTCCGCCAGAAATTAAACTTTCCTAACAGTAGCAGAATACCCAATTTTATTGCGTTCTATCGGTAAAAAAACTATTATTGAACTATGCAAATACCCTACTCAAAAATATTGGACTTTTTCGGAATATCTAACGAAAAACCTTCCGATACTAAAAGACCTGACGGTTTCGACCCTCAAACTCTTGGGCCGAAAGAAGTGTATGTTGTGTGGGACTCTGTGGTTAAGGCAGAAATAAAGGAGATGAACAAGAGATTTTCGAGGACCTTTATAATTATCGCCGTCGTAATAGCTTTACTGCTGGTAGTTATGCAGGAATTTGGGTTAATTTTTGTTGTAGCAAGCTTAATCTTTTTTGTACTCTCGTTAAACAGACTTCCTGAACACACTATTCACGTCGAGGTCTCGAGCCACGGTATTAAGTATGGTGACACTATGTACTATTGGCACGAACTCAAACAGTTTTTCTTTAAAGAGGTCGCCGGTGCGGAGGTAATGATGGTTGACACCTACACATATCTCCCGGGCAGGTTGTTTTTTAGCTTTAATGAAAGTGACAAGTTTAAAATTAAGGAGTCCTTGGACAAGCACATAAATTTTGTTTCTGTGGCTCCGATGTCTTTTCTCGATAAGTTTTTCGAGAACGTTAAAAGCAAATTTAATATATAATCACCCTGTAAATAGGCACCCGTAGTTCAGAGGATAGAACGCAGCGTTGCGGACGCTGAAGTCGGGGGTTCGAGTCCCTCCGGGTGCGCCATGTGAGCGGCGGTCATCGGAGATGGCCGACGGTCACATGGTACTAATGGGACGAGAATGGCGCAGGCACGACGGTGCCGAGCCGGGGCCGAGCGGATCGCCAGCAGGCGAGAACGCGTGACCGAGTCCCTCCGGGTGCGCCATGAATTTCGGAAATAGTCGTCGCGCTGTTTATTCCCAAACCAACCCAATTGCCTTAAACTAATGAATACATGAATATTTTTGCCGAACTAAGCTTGGTACTTGTTGTAGCTGCCGTTTTATCCGGAATAATGAGAATACTCAAGCAGCCCCTGGTTGTAGGTTATGTTTTGACAGGACTTTTGGTTGGCCCGCATATGCTGGGTTTCGTTAAGACAGGAGAAGAGATGTCGATTTTTTCCGAAATGGGAATAGCGATCCTATTGTTTATTGTCGGACTCCATCTTAATCCAAAGGAACTCAAACATTTTGGCAGTGCTTCAATACTAATCGGTCTTTTCCAAATTCTTTTCACAACACTATTCGGATTTCTGATATCCCAATTTTTAAATTTTTCAATTACGGAAAGTTTATATATTGGGTTGGCCTTATCTTTTAGTAGCACTATCGTTGTTTTAAAATTTCTTTCCGACAAAAAAGATCTGGAAAAGTTGTACGGCCGCCTTGCAATAGGCGCTCTTCTTTTAGAAGACGTCGCTGCAGCCTTGGCTTTGGTTGCAGTTTCGGGAATTGCGGGGGGTGACGCCGGAACAGCATCATTTCTACTTCTTGTAATCAAAGGCCTCGCTTTGTTGTTGGTGGTTTCGCTTGTAAGCTACTATGTTCTTCCGAAGCTTGCTCCCTTTTTTGCGCGTTCGCAGGAGTACCTGTTTTTATTTGCCCTGGCGTGGGGGTTTGGTTTTGCAACACTTTTTGGTTTATTAGGATTTTCGGTTGAGATCGGAGCTCTGATCGCAGGAGTTTCCCTTTCGATTTTGCCTTACAGTGCGGAAATAAGTTCACGACTCAAGCCGCTTAGAGATTTTTTTATCGTCATGTTTTTTATCTTTTTGGGTTTTCAAATTTCGTTCGACAGCATTTCAAAAATGTTAGTTCCTCTGGGGATTTTCACCGCATACGTCTTCTTTATCAAACCTCTCGTGTTTGCCGTGTGGACCGAAATTCTAGGTTATTCAAAAAAAACAGCATTTCTTGTTGGTACTAGTCTTGGGCAGATAAGCGAATTTTCCCTGATATTTGTACTGTTGGGTTTTAAAGTCGGGCATGTGTCGGAAGATGTTGTAAGCCTGATAACTGTATTAGGTTTCGTAAGCATAGCTCTATCTTCATACCTTATTGCATACGCCGAAAAAGTTTACCCGGTGTTTATACCTTTGTTGAGAATCTTTGAGAGGAAAGTGCCCAACAATGAAGTAGATTCTACAAAAATATATGATACAGTTTTGTTCGGTTGTAACAGAGCCGGATACGATTTTATAAAAATCTTCAAGGAATTCGGTACTCAGTTTCTAGCTGTGGATTTTGATCCGGATATCATCAAAGAACTTACAACAAAAGGGATTAACTGCATCTATGGGGATGCAGAGGATGCGGAATTTCTTGAGGAAATATCAATAGAAAAGGCAAAGATTGTAATATCCACAATCCCGGAATTCGAAACCAACAATTACTTGTTGGAAAAAATTCGCGCGGTGAACGAAAACTCTCTTGTTCTGTTGCTTTCTTATAACATCGACGACGCGATAAAACTTTATGAAAACGGCGCTACTTACGTAATTTTGCCTCATTTTGTCGGCGGGGAATTTGCAGTAAAAATCATTAGCGACGCTGGTTTTGATGTACAAAAGCTTGGGGTAAAGCGGGGGGAACACGTGGCATACCTAAGAGAGAGAAGAGCATTAGGCCACGCGCACCCTGTTTGGAATCACAACAAGTAGAGTTGGATTTTCCGGCGGTATAAGGTACTATTGGCACGTTGCTTCAGTTGTTTTAGCTGCACGGGGGCCGTTAGCTCAGTTGGTAGAGCGCCGCATTCGCATTGCGGAGATCAGCGGTTCGACTCCGCTACGGTCCACCAGAAAAAGTAGGTCAGACAAAATAAGCTTTGGAGACACTAAAATCTTCCCCAACGTTAATCCCGTCCTCTTCCAACAGTCTTTTCTGTTCTAGTGCCGGGATTTCGTTGTGCTTTATACTTATGTAACCTTTTGTATTGATAATTCTCCACCAGGGGGTATCTTCTTCATCTCCCCAGCGGTTGAGTATCCACCCGACTTCTCTTGCCCCTCCGGGTTTTCCTGCAAAAAGGGCGATCTGACCGTAGCTTGCAACCCGGCCTTTTGGGATTTTCCGCACTTCGTGTAACACCTTGTCTTTAAAGCTCGTTTGTGCCTCCATGATGCCTTTATTCTACCAATGCTGTATACTTTATTCGACTTTGGAGGGATACCGAAGTGGTCATACCGGGCTGGTCTCGAAAACCAAGCGTGGGGCAACTCACACGTGGGTTCGAATCCCACTCCCTCCGCCAGCAAAAAGTGGCCGGCGTTTACCGCCGGATATTTTTTGCTTGAGGGAAGTTGATTGAACAGCGGAGCAGGTTCGAATAACACTATTATGCGAGTGTAACGAGCAGAATTGCTTTGCGGAGCAAAACTCCCTCCGCCAGCCCCTGGCCAACCCCACCAGGGCTTTATTTTTCCCATATTACTGATACAATCCACAGCTAAGAACGCAAATACCCTGAATTCTATTGAAGGAGAGAGAGATGGATATCAAGGCTATTGCAAAGGAGGCAATTTTTAAAGGACCTGTTACTGCGGTATACCAACCAAAGGTAGTTCGCCCTCTGTGCGCGTCAGCTTACTATAAACACAGTAGAGGGTGTCCGAATTTAGGAGTTAAGTTAGGTTGCCCTCCCCGCGCACTCTTGTTCGCCAAAGTTTTCGATCCCGAAGTCTACGTCGCCGCGATTAGGTTTGACTTCAGAGGGTACGTGGAGGAAAAAAGGTACGAGCATCCGGACTGGACACTTCGTGCTTTAGAGAATCCGAGGCATTGGCAAGGCCACGTTCGTAGTATTCTGAGGGACTTGTGTCTGGAGAAGTGTAAAGATTTTCCGGGCTATGTTACTCTCACGAACGCTGAAGCAATGGGTGTAAATCTCACTGAAACTTGCAGCAGGGTGGGAATAATCCTTGAGTGGCCTCCGAGACAATCTGTATACCAGGTGTCGCTTCTTGCGAAACCAAAGAAATGCCCCCAAAACGGTTGAAATAATCGTCCGGGGGCTTTGTTTTGATAAAATTAAAATTATGAAAAAAGAAATCGTAGGGACTTTAAGTAAAACTCAAATTGTTCCTCATATTAGAACCCAGCTTAAAAAAAATTCAGACGCCAAAACCCGCGCAAGTTTTCAAAGGTTTTTTAAACAGACTGTTTTGTGTCACGGAGTGAAATCCGAAACTGTCGGAAAAATTTCTAAAGAGAATTATACTCACGTAAGTAGTTTAAGTAAGAAAGAATTATATTCTGTTGCCGAAGATCTTTTTAAATCAGGTTACTGTGAAGAATCGTGGATTGCAGCGGGTTGGGTACACCGAAAAGGAGATTATGCCGAAAGTGACTTTTCCTTCTACGAACGCTGGATTAATAAATATATCGACAATTGGGCAGAATGCGACACCTTTTGTAACCACACCGTCGGCGCCTTTATAGAAAAATACCCGAAGTACACATGTAAACTAAAAGTTTGGGCGAAAAGCAAAAACCTCTGGTTGCGCAGGGCAGCTGCCGTGAGCCTGATAATTCCCGCGAGGGAAGGGAAATTTTTGAAAGACGTTTTTGAGATATCAGACATTATGTTGTTGGACAAGGGGGATATGGTACAAAAGGGGTACGGGTGGTTGCTCAAAGTAGCGAGTCACAAACACCAAAAAGAAGTGCTGGGCTACGTTTTGAAAAATAAGGATAAAATGCCGAGGACTGCTTTGAGGTACGCAATAGAGAAGATGCCCGAAAGTTTAAGAAAAAAGGCGATGGCAAAATAATTTTCTGCACGCCGACTTGTTATAATAAATTATGAAATTTATTGTCAGCGCCGGAGGCCAAGGCACAAAACTATGGCCATATAGCAGAGAGAACAATCCCAAGCAATTTCAGAAAATCTTAAACGGAGAATCGCTTTTTTCATACAACGTAAAAACCCTTCTCAGAAAATATCCCGCCAGTGACATACTTATTTCCACAAAAGAGAGGTATGTAAAAATTGCGCGCGAACAGGTTCCGCAAATACCTTTGGAAAATTATATTTTAGAACCGGACTCGCCGAAAAACAGAGGTCCCGCTGACGGATTAGCAGTTGTTTATGTTGATGTTAAATTTCCGGGCGAGGCTTTTATGATAGTTCAGTCGGACTGTGTAAGAATTCCCGAAAATAATTACCTACTGTTGCTAGAAACTGCCGAAAAGCTTGTAAAAGAACATAAAAAATTTATTTCCGGCGGAATCGCCGTAACATACCCCGACCTTGGGGTGGATTACTTGAAGCTGGGTAGAAAAATACATTCTTACGGAAATATAGATGTTTTTGAAGCGAAAGAGTTTGTGGACCGCCGCTCAAATTATGCCGAAACGAAGGAGATGATCGAGAATTTTAATGTTGTAAAGCACAGCAACCACAATTGTTGGTACCCCCAGCTATTGTTGCAAGCTTACGAAAGGTACAAACCCGATTGGTATTCGGCTTTAATGCAGATTAGAAAAATTATAAGTGAGACAAACAGTCTGGATGGGGTTGCAGCAATTTATCAGGGGATGGAAGCCGGAGCAACCGAAATTGTCACGCGCCACCTATTTAAAGACGCGCTAATTCTGCAACTTAACTATAACTGGGTCGATATAGGGACGTGGACTTCGCTTTACGAATACGTTGCACGTAAAGATCAGGTTTATAAAGAAGGAAATGTTATAGCCTTGGATTCAAAAAGCTCTTTAATTAAAAGCGATAACCCCGACAAATTAATCGCGGTGTTTGGACTAAAGGATATGGTAGTGGTAGATACAGAAGACACACTATTGATAGTGCCCAAAGATAAAACCGACAAGATTAAGGATATTCAGGACGAGCTGCGTAGCAAAAAACTTGATAAGTATTTATAGAACAGGGTTTATAGGGTAGGGCGGTTCAGGTTTGTGTTAAAATCAAGGCTGTTCGCAGGTCTACGTGCGTGTTTGTGCGCTCCTTTGGAGGGATGCGAGAGTGGTCTAATCGGCTCGCCTGGAAAGCGACGCGTCGCGAAAGCGGCACGAGGGTTCGAACCCCTCTCCCTCCGCCAGGAATTTTCCTAATTATCAAAAACAGACGCAAAAAAACGCCCTAAAACATACCAAATTGGTACACTCTAGGGCGTTTGAGGCATTTCAAGTACATCTAATAAAACCACATACCTGAAATATGAATAGTTGTTATCAGGACCCCATCCACAAAAGTTAAGCATAATTCCGTGCTTGTTATTTTTTGCGATATCGAAAGGAATCCTGTCTCCGATGACGGCATATTTTTCATCGGTTACTATATCCAGAACTTTTTCCGGATACAATTGAATTTCTGTTGCCGCAGCACTGTCTACACGAATTGCTGCTACAACACTTACATTCACCTCGATGCCATCTACTTTCAATACACCATTACTTCCTAAAGCTCGTCCGAGTTTATCTAACACAGCTTTGTCAGAAGCTCCCCATTGTTCAAAGTAAAAGCGGAGAGGCTCTGCCTGAAGTGGGGTATCTTTGTAGTAGCCGGAGTGAAAGCCCAACAAGATGTTTCCATAATTATCTGCTCTGGAAACACCAATTCCTGTGCCTAAGCTAAGTCCTTCAGAGGTATTTTCATAATCCCCCGTGTTCAAAGGACTTATTAATTGTGCGGATATTTCTTCAACTTTAGCAAGGGCTCCTTCGTCGAAACGTAAAGAAAACGAGCCGGTCGAAATATCCAAGTCAAAATCACCTGCGTCGAAGATGTAAGGATTTACCTTCGGTGCGGGTGTTGCCGCGATCGTTGGTTCCCTAACAACGGTTGCTTGAACAGTGGGCGTAGCCTCGAGTGTTTCAAGTGTTACCGTAGGGGAAACAACGGTCGGTTTAATCTCTTCGGCGCTGCTAACGGGTAAATTACAAGACACCGTTACCAGCACGTACAGCACTATTACAAGTAGTCCCAATCTTTTCATTGGAACCTCCTTAAGTAAAAGGTAGGGGGAGACGCTAAGAAAAATTGCTTTTAGCTTGGCGTCTCCCCGATAGATTTAGTGCTTTTTAAACACTACAACCGCCACACCTGACATAAGAACGAGTGCAAACAACCAGAGGGTTGGTCGCTCTTTTGTTGGTGCCCCGCCGCCCAAAGAAGGTTCCGTGGGGGTGGGATCGGCTGGAGGAGTGTTCGTTACCGTTACGGTGGTTGTCGGTGCATCCGTTATAGTCGGCGTACCGGTTACCGTTTCGGTAGGAGTCTGTGTGATAGTTTCGGTAGGTGTTTGGGTTACTGTCTCAGTCGTAGTGACCGTCTGAGTTTCAGTCTCTGTCGGTGTATTCGTTACAGTAACTGTCTCAGTCGGAGTCTGGGTCACAGTTTCCGTAACTGTTTCTGTTACTGTAATGGTCGGTGTGGGAGTGTCTGTGCTGCCACAAGGTCCGTGGGACAGGTTGAAATTTCCCATCCAACCTTCGTAGATATAAGTAGTCGCGCTTTCTACACGACTACCCAGGTTTGACGATGTCGCGTAATGCGCCATCCCGCCCGATGTAACCTTCTGTAAAGGCACATCTTCCTGGCTACCGTTTGCCCATACAACGTGTATAGATGCCGGCGCTAAAGAAGGTGAAGACAGTTGGTTAATGATGAAGTGCCACTCAGACTCAGTGCTATCGCACCCGTGGTTTTCTAAACTTCCGTCATTAACACTGACCAACATTTCGCCAACCTGCGCTTGCGCGGAGGAAGCGGCAGTGCCAAGCACTGCAAAAACCATGACCAACACTATAACTACCGAAAACCTTTTCATTTCGTCTCCTTTTTATTAATGATTTCAAGGTGCAATGGAGGTGCGGCCAATTAAAGGCTCCTAGCATTATAACACCCTATAGCATTGATGTAAAGTACTATAGGACTTCGACCGCATTGTCCGTAAAGGTCTTTCGAACAGCGTTTATCGCTTGTTTGGGTTTTGTTTGTGATTTAATCCGAGGTATGCTATACAAAGAACAATGGACACGATTAACGAGATCAAGCAGAAAATAGACATTGTCGACCTGGTCGGTTCCTACGTAAGTTTGAAAAAGGCAGGCCGTAACTATAAGGGCATCTGTCCTTTTCACTCCGAGAATACCCCTTCTTTTATGGTCTCTCCCGAGCTCCAGATTTTTAAGTGTTTCGGTTGCGGTGAAGCGGGGGACATCTTTAAATTTGTCGAAAAAATCGAAGGTATAGAATTTTCTGCAGCCTTGGAACAACTGGCGGCAAAGGCCGGAATAAAGCTTGAGAAAAAAGACTACGATCCGGAATCAGCTAAAAGAAAAGAGCTTTATCAGATAAACAATCTGACCGCAAAGTACTACCACTACGTTTTGACCAAACATCCTGAAGGAAAAATAGGGCTTCAGTATCTCACTGAGAAAAGAAAACTAACTCCCGAAACGATAGATTTTTTTCAGATGGGGTACGCCCCGGATACCTGGGATTCTTTACATAAATTTTTAAAGAAACAAGGAATACACGAGAACGAAATGTTGGATGCCGGTGTAATTTCCGAAAAAAGTTCCGGTGGCGGTTACATAGATAAGTTCCGCGGGAGAGTAGTTTTTCCCTTCAAGGGAATAGACGGTAATGTTGTCGGTTTTAATGGAAGAACTATTCTGGATCGCGAACCCAAGTATATGAATACTGCTGAAACCGCCGTATTTCACAAGAGCACCTTCCTTTTTAATTTGGCAAACGCCAAAATAGACATTAAAAAGCTCGGTGCCGTGATAGTTGAGGGGCAGATGGATGTTATAAGTGCTTATCAGGAAGGAATAAAGAACGTTGTGGCCTCTTCCGGGACTGCGTTAGCCGAATCCCAGCTCAAAATTCTGCAAAGGTACACCAACGATCTTACATTTTGTTTTGATGCTGACTCTGCGGGCGTGCATGCAGTTTACCGCGCGGTAGAGATAGCCGAAAAGCTGGGTTTTAACATAAAAGTGACCGTAATCCCTTCTCCTTACAAGGATTTGGACGAGGTTCTTAAAGCCGACCCGGAAAAAGCCAAAACTGCCATCCGCGACGCTGTGGATGTTTATGATTTTTACATTTCAAGTACGCTAAAGGCTAATAGCAAAGAGTCGGCGCTTGGGAAAAAACTTATACTGGAAGCTTTAGTCCCTGTTTTTTCGAAGATAAATAATCCTGTAATTGTGGACCACTATTCAAAAATGCTGGCAACAGAACTTGGTTTGTCCGAAGATACTGTAACCACAATGTTTAAGGGAGGGTCTCTGGGAGGCTACAACGACGGTGCCGGCGAAGACGACCAAAGATTGCCGCTTTTATCCAGGGATAACCCAGAAGGTTACTTCCTTGCACTTTTATTGAAAGCGGATATTGACATAATGCGTGAATACGCGTATAAAATGGACGTTGAGGATTTCTTAAACCCTATAGTGGTTAATATCTATGAGGCCTTAGTTGCCTACTTAAAAGAAGACAGAAAATCCTTCAACATTAAACAAGTCATAAAAAAGGCCGAAGAAGGCCATCATGACAACATTTCGGAACTTTACCTTTGGGATTTTGATGGTATTATTGAGGTTAACTCCCCTCAGGTACTTGAGAGGGAAATCGATAGTGTCTTTAAACGTATTAAAAAAGATTCTGCCAAAAGAGCAGTTAGAGTCTTAACGGAGAAAATCAAAGTTGCGGAACTGGAAAAAGATTGGGATCTGGTTCTAAAACTTACAAAAAAAGTAGAAAGACTTAAAAAAATGTTTTTGTAGAGTATCAATTTTCCTAATTATTAAACTTTAAACAATGAAAAAAAAATCTAAAGAACCAGAAGAAAAAAAAGGCAAAGGCGCAATAAGTGACGCAGTAATTTCCCGACTTGTGTCTAAAGGAAAAAAGCAAGGATTTTTAACACTGGATAATATACTTGAGTTGTTTCCACAGGCCGAAGAAGAACTTGAAACACTCGATTTCCTGTACGAGAGGTTGGTAGACGCCGGAGTCGACGTGTTCGATGTAGCTTCGGAAAAAGAGGCTGAGAAAATTCACAAGTTTGAAGACATCGACCTTACCCAAATAAAACTTGATAAGACCGTAAGTTCCGATCCTGTGAGAATGTATCTCAGAGAAATAGGTAATTACAGCCTTCTAACATCTCTTGAGGAAGTGGATTTGGCGAAAAAAGCGGAGGTAATTAGATACAAAAAGACTGTTAAGGAAATGCAGCACGCCGGGAATAAAAAACCCAGCGCAAAAGATATTTCTAAAGAGATGGGTCTTAAAGAAAAAGAAGTGAAAGAAATCGAGGCGTTCTCTCACGGTACCAACGACAGAGAAGGAGCACGTGCTCACGAAATGTTAATAAAAGCCAATACACGTCTCGTTGTTTCGATAGCCAAAAAGCATATGGGCAGGGGACTTCAATTCCTCGATCTTATACAGGAGGGAAATATGGGTCTTATGAAAGCCGTTGATAAATTCGACTGGCGCCGGGGTTTTAAATTCTCAACTTATGCAACTTGGTGGATCCGACAGGCTATCACACGAGCTATTGCAGACCAGGCCAAGACGATAAGAGTTCCCGTTCATATGGTCGAAACAATCCACAAGTACAAAAAAATTGAGCGCGAACTGGAGCAAAAATTTGAAAGAACGCCGACCCCGGAAGAAGTAGCCAAGGTTATGGGTATAGAGCCCGAGAAAGCTCACGATATTGTAAAAATTGCGCAGGATGTTACATCTCTTGAAACCCCTGTGGGAAAAGAGGAAGATACGCGACTTAAAGAGTTCATTGAGGATGAAACAACACTGTCTCCATTCGAGGCAGCTAGCCGGGAATTATTAAAGGGGCATATTGACGAAGTTTTACAGTCGTTAAATCCAAGAGAAAGAAAAGTTTTGGAACTAAGGTTCGGATTAAAAGACGGGCGTACCCGCACACTTGAGGAAGTGGGAAAAGAGTTCGGTGTCACCCGCGAAAGAATACGACAAATAGAAGCCAAGGCGCTAAGAAAACTCAGACATCCTTCGAGAAGTAAACGCCTCAGAGACTACCTTTAGTTTAAAAAGGGAACCACGCCTGATAACGGCAACGGCTTCTTGTCCAGATTTCTGTATATAAACACGTCCGAAAGCGGAATTAAGTTCGGTTTTGATAAAGTGAAGTCCTTTTCAAGCTCAAATTTGTCGGGAGAATATAAAGTTCGGACAAAACCATCCCACCTTAAAAAATATTCGGGAAATGCTTCTTTAACTTCCGGGCGTTTGTGGTTTTCCAGAGGCCTTGAAGAAACTACAACGTAATCGTAATAAGTTGGATCCTTAGGGTAGAAAAGTTGCGCATTTTTCGAGGCATAAACTTCGTATTGGTAGACTTTAGCACCCGGCAATTTGTTCAGTGGATCCAGTCCTTCCTCAGTATAGACAAGTTTTGTGGTATGCGGTGGGATATTATCTCTCATCCACAAGTAGGCTTCGGACTTGGGTGTCCACCTTTGAAATTGTGTTAATAGCGGCGCGGAGAAATATACATAATAACCAAGTAAGCCGGCTATTAAAAGATAAGCTTTAAAACGTCCGAATTCTGATTTAAGTTTTTTCATTCCCCACACCGAAAAATATAGAACAATGGGTAATATGGGGAGAAGCCAGCGGTCGACTCTTCTTGATTGCAATGAGAAGAAAGACAGATAAATGAAAATATTGAGCATCAGAAAGAAATCAAATTTATTTTTTCTCCTCGAAACAATTCCTATAAACGATGGAATTACTACAGTTAAAGTAGCCATGAGTATCAGAGCTCCGATATATTTTGAGTAAGAATAATCTACAGAATCAAAAACCAGCCCACCCTCTTTGAAGAGCATCTCATAAATTCTGTAAGCAAAGTCCTGAGCAAAAATAAAAGAAAATGGGTTGGATAAGATAAACGCACCAAAAGAGACAAACAACAAGGCCACTACATTCCTAAATTGCCCTTTTTTATAAAATATCCAAGCATAGAGCGGGAGTGCTATTAGCGCCGTGATTTTAGTTCCGATAGCCAGGCCTAATAGTACACCTGTAGCAACTGTAAGGACGGTATCGCTTTTTTCTTTTTCGACATAGAGAAAAGAAGTAAGGAGTGAGAGGGAAATTAGTAAAGCTAATATTGTGTCGGCGTTAACGTAGTGAGCGTGCACGATTAGTTTCCAATTTAGTGCCAGCAAGAAATACAAAATTAGCGTGAGCCCTTTACTTTTTGTTTGTTTATAAAATAGAAAAGTCACAGCAGGTACTATTAGAAAACTCAACAACGCGTTGAAAACCCTCATCGCCACGTATAAGTCATATTTTGTTGCGGGAGCTCCTAGTACGTTTGATATTTTGCTAAACCCCATCGTAAAAAAAGTGAAAAGATAGGATGGGAAAGTGCCGTAGACATATGATACCGGAATTAATTTGTAATAGTCTCCTTCGGCGATTATCGATCTGAACTCGTATGTATATTTTATGGCAAGTTCGGCTATTTCAGGCTCGTCGGCATAAAAGCTATGAGGTAGGCCGAACTCGATGTGCCACAGTCTAAGAAATATTCCCACGGCGGTAAGTAATGTAATGGCAATGATAAAGCCTAATTTTTTATTCATGGGTTGTTAGGTCTCAAAACTTATTTGAGTATATCAAAATTTTCCTTTAGTTCTCGTCTCCGGGATAAATGAAGTATAATTTTTCATATGGATGACGAAAAAAAGACAGCGCGTTGGACGATTGTGGGTATTCTCATTTCAGGAGCTATTGTAGTCTTAGCTTTAAAATATTTTAGTAACTTGGAAGGGATTCTTAAATCCGCGGGGGTGTTTGGGCCTTTGCTAAGTATAGGCTTTTACGGTCTGTTTAGTGTTACCCCGATACCTACAGATTCACTTACCATAATTAATGGTATGGTATTCGGGACTTTGGGGGGAACCATTATAGCTACGGTCGGGAATACGGCTGCAGCTTTGGTGGAATATTTTTTAGGGTTAAAGGTTAGGGATGCGACAGGGACAAAAGGTAAGACATTCACGATCCCGATAATAAAGAAAAAATTTCCGGTAAATTCAACGGCATTTCTTATATTCGGAAGGTTTCTACCGGGGTATGGAGGAAAAATTGTGAGTGTAATTGGGGGGATGTACAAAATCTCGATTTGGAAATATACGTGGACCGCGCTAGTCGCGAATTTTATAGGTGCTTTGATGTTTGCTTATGGGGGTCATTTGCTGAGATCGCTAATTTATTAACGGCGTCTTCGGCCAAACGGATCCCCAAGGTTGAAATAAAAAATTTATACTGGATAATTAGATGATGTCAATTCTGCTCCGAGTAGTGGTGTACCTTTTCATGTTTGTTGTTCTTTGGTTTGGGTCGGGTTTGATAATCTCGGCAGTTGAAAAAGCTTCAAAAATACTGAAGATATCAACCTTCGCCCTGTCCTTTTTTGTTCTCGGCTTATTAACTTCCATTCCGGAATTAGCTGTTGGTGTGACCTCTGTTGTAGAAAACAACCCGCAGATATTTGTCGGCAATCTCCTTGGAGGGGTAGTCGTAATTTTCTTGTTAATAATTCCTGTGTTAGCGATATTCGGTAACGGCATAAATCTTAGCCACCATATGGATAACAAAGGATTGTTGGCAGCCATGATCGTGTGCGTAGCGCCTTCTTTGCTTGTAGCTGATAAGAGAGTAGGTGTTTTCGAGGCAGTACTAATGATCCTTTTATATATTTCCACCCTTTACATCGTTCAAAGAAAACAAAACCTTATAGAAAGAATAGAAACCATCCAAAACTCGTTAAAAGTTGACAGAAAAACTCATGTTCTAAACGGATTAAAAATCCTGGTAGGATTAATCCTGGTTTTTTTCTCAAGCGAGTACATTGTTAGGGAAACAATAGCGTTTTCAGTTATCGTAAAAGTTTCCCCGTTTTTACTGGGTATAGTGGTATTGTCTCTTGGAACAAATTTACCTGAGTTTTTTCTTGCGTTAAGAGGTATAAAGCAAAACAAAAAAGATGTAGCCTTCGGAGATTATATAGGGTCGGCATCTGCGAACACTCTGGTATTCGGAGGATTAGTATTTTTGAATGGTGGTACTGTTACGTTGGAGAACAATTTTTTACAAAGTCTGATATTTATTCTAATTGCACTCGTCTGTTTTTATTTCTTCGCCAGGTCAAAAAATACAATTTCAAGAAAAGAGGGGATAGTTCTGGTTATGATATACGTGTGTTTTATAACTCTTGAATTTCTGGCCGCGTCTAAAGGTTAACGAAAAGCACCCCGGTAACGTACCAGGGGTGCTTTAATTTTTGATAAAATTCAAGCCTTTTTCTTATCCAGTCTATCAAGCTTCAGGAATTTAACACCGAAATACACAACAAAAGATATCACGATGAAATCTATGAATACATTAAGGAAACTTCCCCACAATATTTTTGCTGACCCAATTTGAAGGTATGCTCCCTGCAGATTCTCAATATTCTTTAAGCCCAGCGCTAATAAGGGGCTGATTATATCTCCTACCAAAGATGCGACTAGTTTAGATACTGCTCCGCCTAAAATGAACCCAACCGCTAAACCTACAACACCTTGTTCTCTAACAAATTCTAAAAAACCTTTCATCGAAGATCACCTCCTAATAAAAACTTTATTATTTTTCTAGTATAGCAACTGTTTAATAAATAAAAAAAAGCACCGGAGACTGGGATGAACCAAATCAACGGTGCTTGTTACTATTTTCCTTTCCGTGGAGCCGGGAACTTCAATTTTAGTTGTGTTGCTCCGATAGGTATTTCTTGTGGCCAAATGTTCATTCTACCGCCCGAGTCTATTCCGTCCGAGGGTTCGGAGAACATCAGGGGGCGGTCCGCCCGGAGTTCTGCGCACTCTTTGTTGTAATCGCAGTAAGTACAGTGATCCCCGACACGCAAAGGATACAATTCATTCATAAACCCGTCGGCTACGTAGCGCATCATATCCAGGAATGTCCGGAAATCACTTTTATTGCGGTATGTCATAAATGCTTTCCCGCTCCGCAGGTGGTACCAGTAAAAAGCGACAGGTAATTTTCCGTACACCTGATAGTACAGCCAGTAGTACGCTGTTATCTGCATATTTTCATGAAGGCTGAACTGATACGCTGCCAACTCGTCATCTGATATGTCAGGACGGAAGTGCCGCGGATCGTACGATTTTTTACCTGTTTTTAGATCTACGAGTACGACAGGGTCGTAGCCTTCCCTCAGCACGCCTTTAACAATAAGGTCGGGTCTAATATTGGCGATTGATTCGACCGATATCGACCTGACCTGGTCGAAGATTCCGACAAACCAGACTTTCGGGAACATCCTGACCTTAAATCTTTTTTCTACTTCTATGGGACGTGGTTTGTCGATGTTGCTGTTCCAGTAGTTAGTGATACAACACAAACCCGATACGCCATACTCGTCGTCTTTCTTTTTAGAGTGCTCGCGCATAATCGGTTCGTTCTTTTCCAGCGCTGTTTTCCACTTCCACCACCAAGCCCCCTGCGCCTTTTTTAGAGTTGAGTAGTACAGCGGGTTTTTGGCCGAGGTGTGCATTGTATGGACGAATTGGTGCACGGTACTACCCATAAGCCGTGGGTGGTCGGTTTTTCTTTCGTAGCCCATAACATAATGAAGCATGCAAAAGTTTGGGCAATTAGTATAACTTCCGGCCTTACTTATGCTCAGCGTCAAAACGCCTTGTTTAGCCATCTATTCCTCCTCTCCTTTTAGATTGTGAAGGTGCTTTTCGGTGTGATTTAGGGTCAACCGCGGGTAGTTGGGTAATAATATAGCATTTTAAGGCAAATTTTTCGCCTTTTAGGCCGGATGGAACGCGGTGTAATTTTCCAATAAAATGATGTAGATTGAGAAAAGTATTAGGTCTACTTGCGGACAAAAATGTCGAAAATTACAAAAAGCCAGAAAAAATTCCTAAAAAGTGCATATAAAAAGAATTCAATTGAGGAGCTCTCAAAAAAGCTCGGGCTTTCCCAAGAAGAAATACTGTCTTATATAAAAAAATCCGGAAAAGATGTGGAGAAAATTGTTGTAGCGGCGGGTGAGAAGAAAGTTAAAAGTTTACGTGAAATTTTTAGAATGCTCAAAGAAAGTAAGTGGTTAGTTCTCGGGCTTTTTGTTCTGGTTGCCGCGCTGTATTTTAATTCTTTAAAAGGGCAGTTCGTGGTCGACGACATTTTGGGTTTCCGTGATAACCCGCAGGTTAGAGATCTTGCCGGTTCTTTCGGTTCGATGAGAGTGCAGGCGATTGTATACGCACTGTCTTACAAATTTTTCGGTTTGAATCCTACTCCGCTGCACGCGGTTTCAGTTTTTTATCATTTGTTAAATTCACTTTTGGTTTTTGTATTAGGGACTTTGTTGTTTGGAAAGAGGAGGGGCAGTTTGGCGGCCTTGTTATTTGCAGCATTCCCGGTTAACACCGAAGCTGTTTCCTGGATTTCAGCATCGAATTATTCTTTGGAAGCTACAGCTTTTCTGGTTATGGCTATTTTTTATATTTTGTATAAAAACTCTTTGAAGAAAATGTACTTGATTGGCTCTGTCATAGCATATCTTTTCGCCATGTTTTTTGTGCGTAGTAATTTTGTGATTTCATTCGTGCCTTTAATATTTCTAATAGATAGATTTTTTATAGAAAAGAAAAGTTTCGGCAGTTCGTTAAAAAATATTGCATTTCTTATTCCGTTGACTGTCGTAAATTTTTTATATAAATATACACAGTACAATAACCGGGTTTTGTATTTGTCGGGTTCGTCGGAAGCGAACGTTGCCACCGCGATGCCCTATTTTTTGAGATTTCCATACACGCTGTACTCAAATATAAAACTAATGGTGTTTCCGGATTCACTTTCAGTTTTTCATGAGGGGGATGCTATTTCGGATACAGGATTTTTATTCATGTGGCTTTTTACGGTGGTGTTTTTCGGAACGGCATTTTTTCTGAGAAATACCAAACCCCAAGTTGCAGGTTTGATTCTTTTTATACCCGCGGCTTTATTACTTACTTTCAGCCCCGTTCTTATTTCAAGTTATTACGCCGAGAGATATATGTATCTGGCCGCGATAGGATTTTGTTTGTTGCTGGCAACGCTCTTTATGATGCTTGAGGAAAAGTTAAAAGTTAAACACGCATCCGTAATAATCACAGTATTTGTGTTAGGTTTGTATTCATTCAGAGTTGTAACAAGAAATGTTGAGTGGTCTACTCCTGAAAAACTTTGGATATCAACGGTCAGAGAAGTCCCAAACAGCCCCCGTGCGCACAAAGTGTTGGCTGACTATTACGTTGAAAATATGGATTTTGAAAAAGCAGCGCAAGAATCTGAAATCGCATTAAAATTGAGAGACGGTGATTACCCGGGGGCGCGAAATAATTTGGGATTAAGTTACCTGAGGCTGGGAATGGCGGAAAGAGCAGAGGAGCATTTTTTGGAGAATATCAAAACATATCCGGATATGTGGCAATCCTATTTCAATATGTCCGAGATTGAGGTTAACAGAAATAATTTAAAAGGGGCAGTTTATTATCTTGAGAAAGTGTTGGAACTTAATCCGGAAAATGAAAAAGCCCGGTTTATTTTAGGAAAGATCCGCGAAGATACCGGACTTTAGTTTGTGTGATTTTACCCCGGCAGTAGTCAAAAAAATGCACCTGGGTTACATTGAGTAATCAGGTGCATATTACGGATCAGTTTTTTGACCCGATTTTCGAAAAATGTTCTCCTCTCATTGTGAAACGTGCAATTTTTTCACAATCGGGGTACATTTTCAGGACATCCTTCTTCTTCTTGTATTTTTCAGCAAATGTCCATAGAGCGTAGAACTGCATTGGGTGTAAGTCTTTTTTACTGGATAGGTACACCTTAGCTACATCTTTCCAACGGGGATACGGTTTAGTGCCGGCGTGCATTTCCCGCAATGTGCTTACAATTAGTGCGGTGCTCACCGAGCCGTAAAATATTTCATTAAAATCCTCGTAGGTCATTGGTGGTTTTTTCGGGTTTTTCGTTAAAACCAAAAATGCACCACCCGCGCCAAGTATGAGCCCGGCCAGCATGCCTAACAACACCTCCAACCAAGTTTCCATACCTCACTCCTTTTGTGATAATCCCAAATTCCTCAACTTATTGTTTGAAGATCCGGGTAATCTAAATTTATCTTTGTAGGTGGGATAGTAGCATAATTTACTCCGCCAGTAAACTATAGGGTTATATTGAAACCGGGCAAAGATGCGGGTGGCAGACTGAACTTTGTGTTAACTTTCTGTCCGATAATGGAATACCTATCTGTTTTTGAGACAACTCAGAGTAACCTGGATTTTCGGGGTGTTCCTTCGGCAATACCTTTTTACTTTTGCCGCAAGTTAATTTATAGTCGCGGTTTTTTAGAAGAACAGTATTAGCAGAGCCGCAATAGACACGAAGGCTATTATAAACGGATACTTCGCGATGAAACGTTTTATGGCTATTATGATTACCGACATTAAGCTAATAATACAACAAAAAATTGTTTTTGCAGTAGTTTAGCCAGAAAATTAATATGCCGTTTATTACCCAAAAGGACACTAGTATTTTTAGATGAATAAAGAGAAAATCAGAGAGCGGGCTGCGTAAAGGTTAAGCAGCGAGTTTTTCTGAATCAGCTTTACTTAAGAACTTAAAAAGCTTCATCCCGTTATACTCCGCTTTCGCCGCTTTTCTGCCGTTTTCCAGTGTTACGATTTCAATCTCGTTATCCGGAATTTCAACTTTTTCTTTTGTTTTAAGGTTATAAAATTGTATAAATACCACCCCGCTTACTATTCTTAAGTTTATCAAAAAAATGGGATTAGTTTAATGTTTAGTTGTCGGTCGCAGCTGTTGTACAATGTAGCTATGGATAATTTAGAAAAACATGAAATACCTTCGATCGGCGGCGACGTTGCAGATTTATTCGGTACTTTGGAGTCGCTACAAACAGGAGAAAGTTTTACAGGTTCTATGAACCCCCAAGGGAACCGTTTTGAAGGGAAAAATATAGAACAGAGCCTCGTTGAATTTGGCAGTACTTGGGGACAGCAGGGGATGCAAATCCTGAAGAGTCGTTTAGATGATTTAAAAAATTCCCAGCCTGATTTATTCGAAGGTGACAACTCTCCTTATCAGAAGGCTGCGGACTTTATCGGGGAAAAGCTCGAAAGTAAGGAGTAGGAATTACCCTTATTCCGGTTATACAGTCGCCCTTTTCACCATTAGGTAACTATTTTTGTTGCACTTAGTTCTTGTAGCTTGGAGATAAGTTCCTCTTTTGAATAATTAGACGTATCTATTTGTTTACTTTCGAATATTCTCAGTCCCTCGACCAGTCTTCTGGCAAAAATTGCTTCTTTTTTTCTTAAACAAAATATTTTTATCTCATTATCCTCAAATGTTCTCGAGACAATTTCTAATTGGGCATACAGAAATGTCATATTAATAAAGATATTAGATATGTCTTTGATATCAACGCTGTGTACCTGGGAATTAAAGAAAAATTGTCGGGTAATAACGGTGATTCTTCCCTCTTCAACATTTAGTGTGTCGGGGAAAAAATCAAAAGGGAATCTGTGTGAGGAAATCGATACTAGTATGCGGTTGGATTTTCTGACTAATCCCTCTACAGTAGTTTTATTCAACCTGTCTTTTCTGTCCGCAAGTTGCCCTTCTTCTTGTATTTGAAGAGTTTCTGTTTCTTGCGGAGTGGGAGGTGTTTCCGGGCGGATGGAGATATCGCCATTTTGACTGTTCTTAATAGTATCCATATTTAATGTGATTCACTATCAATTTAGTAAACCCAGTCCGATAATTCCGATAATAATTAGATAGATAGCTATCAGGTAGTTAAGAAATTTCGGAAACACGAGAATTAATATCCCAAAGATTAAGGAAGCCAGAGGGCTTAGGCTTGTAAGAGAAAAGCTCATCGATTATCACCTCCCCGGTTTTAACCTTTACTACACATTTACTCCTAAAAGACGGGCAACGAGCACAATTACCGCGATTACGAGTAGCAGGTGGATCAGTCCGCCTCCAATGTGGAGTGAAAATCCGCCTAACCAGGCAATGACCAATATTATTATTATTATATCTAGCAGTCCCATGTTTATCACCGCCCTCCCTAAATTTCTTTACACGAACCTATGTTAAGAAGCCTGTTGCTCCCCGGAGGATATCCGTACCAGTTTAACTATTCCCCAACCTACAAAGGCGTACACAATGATAGCGACCAAGGTTGCGGGCTCCAGTACTGAGGCCGTTTCTAATCCCTCGGATACCCCTCTTCGAAATATTCCTTCAAAAGGCATAATGAATATTCCGGATAAGCCGTAAATAAAGCCTACAAAGGCGCTCGATGTACTTGCTCCCAGGATCTTAAGAACAAGACGGAAAGCAAGAAGTATCTCAAGAGCTCCGAATATGTAATAAATTAAATACTCGGTCGTTTCCGATTTAGTTGCCCCTGCTTTAACAGGAGTAGTCATAATCTTGTCCGTGTTTGTAGCGACGTTTTCCGTAGTTACTGTTTCTTGTACAATTTCTGTCATATTTTTTTCACCCACCTTCATTTTTCTAAACAAATATAAACCTTTTGCTTATCTTCCTTTACGAATCACACGGCCTATGTAGATAACTACGATTGCGCCAATTACTGCAACGATTAAGCTATAAAGGTTAAATCCGGTGACGCCTGCTTGGCCGACCATTCCCATAAGGAATCCGCCTACTATTGCTCCAACCACCCCCAGAACAATGTCTGTCAAAGTTCCCTGACTGTAGTTGGTTTTCATTACGATCGATGCAATCCAACCCGCCAAAGCTCCGAAAATTATCCAGAGTATAATACCCATATTCATTCACCGCCTTTTCCAACTTCAATTTTTTTCTTTTACTGCGTTATTCCGTTGGTGTTGTAGGTTCCGTCGGAGTTGTTTCCACGTTTACATTTTCCGGTATGACGACTTCTACTTCCGGAGCCGGTACATTTACCTCAAGCGGTCCCGCGTTCTTTATTGCCGGGATTGCGAAATACAAAAGTACGCCGACAAATATTACGAGGATTAAAACGCCAATTAGATAACTTGGTCCTCCACCATCCCCTTTTTCCTGTACAGGGGCGGGGTTATTTACTATATTTTCCATATGTTTTCACCGCCTTCATCTAGTATAAATTTTTACAAATTTCCCGTTGTTGATTTGTTGGTTTGAGGTTAAGAGTTATAGTCCCTTTAGATCGGGCTTTTTAATTATAGTTTCTTTGGGTAAGTAGCTGATTAACGCTTTCTCTACGAGACCGGTTAAAGTTACTTCTTCAGCAACAGCCTGCGCTCTTGCTTGTTTAACTATAGAAGTGTTAATAAAGAGGGTAATACGTTTACCTGTAATGGTTGCCATATGTGTAACACTACAACAAGTTGTAGTAATTGTCAAGGACTGGTTGACTTTTCGGTGTTTATTGCCGGGAATAAAAAGGCCGGTTAGTAAAAACCAGCCTTTTATTGTGTATTAAAACTTATTCTATTGGGCAGGTACTGTCGAAGGTACTTGATAAAACCTTAGCTGTAATAGCTTCAACCCGTTGTTATCGTATGACCAGAAGTAGTCCTGCAATGCATCGTTAAAAAGGTTGTATCTTTCAACAATACCGTCCGCATTAAGATCTACATAGACATACAGTAACTCCTTGCTTACATCGGAAAAAGTACTTTTACCGGAATCTCTCACCATGACCATTCGATAAACAGAGCACCATTCTTGACCTGTAGTCGGATCGGTAGCACAGGTTGTCGTGCTTGATTGACCGCCTGGTTTACCCAAAGCTCTTGCCCAAACTGAATATTCGGTTGTCCCATCATTTTCAGGATCCGGATTAGGCAGTTGGAAAGAAGACTGGTTATTATCAGTACAATTTCCGTCTACAACTTGGAAGTCTCCTTGGCGTAAATTAATCTTACATTTGCCTACCAGGGGGACGAATATCCTGTGGCCACTAGAACCGGTCATCTCTGCCGTTTTGTTTTTAGGAACGCCTATGATATTTAGGTTGTAGTGAGCACCTGCGGGTGCTGCGTTGCCAGTGATTTTAGGGGTGGATTGTTTAAACAAGAAATCAGACCATCCTGCTACTGCACCGGTGTTGTTTTTGACTTCCGCACTAATTAATTGTGCTGTTGCAAACAACAAGCCTACGCCAATTGCCATTAATAAGACAGCTGAAAAACCTTTTTGACTTTTCATTCTTAATCACCCCCTTATCTTAAATGATATATAAGGTTGGTTACCCGGGCAAGATTACAGGCATGGTTATTGGTTAAGCCCGTTCGCCGTGATTAACGTATTTTTGTAAACGGTATACGATGTTATTCTAACGAGATTACCTGAAGGCCGTATTTTTCAATTTCTTCTTTTGACTAAAACCGGAATATAGTGACCGAAGTCCTATTTCGCCGGTTCTGTCGATGTGGGTAGCGGAGGTGAGAGCGAAGTTACATGCGTCAGAGCATGCTAGTGTTAAAGCATCTCGAAATTTTCTAAGATAATGTTTTGTTTATTAAAACCCGCTTTAATTAATTTGGTGGCCATATCCTCCATCATTTTAGTTGGACCGCAAAGGTAAATGTTTGTGTTTTGGGTGTTTGGTGCGCAGCTAGTAATCTGCTCAATCGATAGATGCCCCCCATTTATTTCTCTTGAGCATTGGTTGTAGTATTTAAGATTATCGTTGGCGGCAGCAATTTGAATTAATTCGTCTTCAAAACTCGCCTCTTTTTTATATTTCGTGCAGTAAAATAGGGTAACTTTTGCCCGGGAATTATTAATTGAAGCTTGTTTGAACATACTTACAAATGGGGCAATGCCAATTCCACCTGCAATAAAAACGGAGTCTTTGTCGGTTTCAACGAACTTTTCACTAAGATGTCCGTATGGTCCGTGCACAATTGCCTTATCCCCAACCTTGAGCTTACCGAGTTTCTTTGTGTAATCCCCAAGTTCTTTGATCGAAAACCTAAGGATATCCTCCTGTGGGAGTGACATGATGCAATAAGGATGTGTTTCTTTCGATATTCCCTCCGAAATAAAAGACACATAAACGTACTGCGCAAGCTTATACGGAAGCTTGTGTTTTATTGGTTTTAAAAAAACGTCATGAATGTCTCCGTATCTTTTGATTTCTACTATCTCGTATTCATACCTTGGGCCGGCTTTATTGTAGAAGAAAGTCATATAAAGCCCGCTTGCCACACCCAGTCCCGTGAGAACCTTCATCCAAATACCCAGCGGTTCAAAAGAAGAAGTGTCACTTTGTATTGTTACAACATGCACGAGTGCCAATGCCATGGCTAAATTAAGAAATTTGTGAGTCTGTTTCCAAATGTGATATGGGATTTTCAAATTACGTACCAGCAACGTAATTAGTATTATTGTTACAAACACCCAAAAACTATAAACACCTAAATTAACCCCGGCTTTAGTATGCACAGGAAAGAAATAAGTAGCCCCAATCTCCGGAGAACTTAGCGCGAGTGTTAGTGGGTGCAAAATAATTAATACAAAGCCGATTTCACTAACTTTACGGTGTATTTTATAAATTTTATCCAAACCTCCAAAAAGATTTTCGAGAAAGTCGAGTCTGGTTGAAAGCAGCATGCTCCAGACAAAAAGTATAGTTCCCAACAGGGCTGTAATTTGGCATATTGCTACAAGTGGTTGCGCGGTAATCTCTGTCGGCAAATTTTTAGACAGCAGCCACAATAAAAAGGTTACGGCTAAACTAACATATATTATGAATTTTCCTTTTTTTCGAGATTTCATCGGTTTCTTACAACAGCCTTTCTATAGTTTGTGTATAACAAAATTCCAATCAGATGAAACAGGACTATCGCTACCGCAGTTAGAAGTTTTGGCAGAAGTGTTTTAATCTTTTTGTCGGGCGTTTTACTTATCGGCTCGGTTTCGGTCAGTTGATTTTGAGGTGTGTCGGCGAGGATTTTCTCACTAACAACCTGTCCGCCATTTTTTAAAGAACCTTCAGTAGGCGCTGCGTTATTTGTTGCAGTACGCTTTTCGGGCGCCGGTTCCGAGTGGTCGCAAATCCCATTATTATCGGTGTCAATGTAGCGCACACAGTCGCCGGGGTAGGGGTCGTTTACCGTGCCTTTCGGACAATCATCCCAGGCATAAATTGCAGTTCTTCCCGTAGTTATAATAAAGATTCCTAGTGTTGTTAGTATTTTGGTGCTGACTTTTAGTTTCATAATATTCGTCTGACAAAAAGAGTTAGATAAGTGCGATCAACCATAGATTTTACTATTTTTTCTAATCCTGTGCTATGTTTTAGTCCGCAGCTGTGGCCGTTATCTCCCGTGTAACCCGCGACAACTTTCTCTCCGTTACTTGTTCTGAGATCCTATTTAAGGTTTTGTATTCGTTAGTTCGTGTTTCATTGAATAATTATTTATACTTTGGTATCGTTTACAAATCTATGAAAAATTTTCTTAAACATCCAATTGCATTAATAGTCCTTATACTCGTTGTTATTACAGGAATCTTTTTATTGAATCAAAAAGAAACAACTGTAGTGAGTGATCCCCCTGAAGTAGCTACCATTCAGGATAGTGAGCCGGTTGTCCCCGAACTCAATATATTACATGAATCAATTGCTTTATTGTGGCACACCGCATACCCTAGAAGAGATTTAAGTGCTATTAAAGGAGCTCTTCCTAAATTACTTCAATCAACAACAAATCTTGTCGAAGCAGAACTCCCGGGAATCTTACAGGACAAACAAATAGCTTGGGAAAAAGGTGTAAAAGAGTTTCAATTTAAAGTAAAAGAGTTAGATAAAGCAGCAAATAATAATGATCTGAATACAGCTTTAAGTTTGGTGGAATCCATCCACACCGAATATGAAAATTTGGGAAATATCCTCCGTCCAAAACTTGCCGAATTAGAAAGCTTTCATCAAGAACTATATAAGGTTTACCATTATTATCTTCCCGAGGGGGATGCTGGAAAGATCGCTGACGCTATTCCGGTAATGCAAGAGAGATGCGCATCTTTAGAAGAGGTAACGCTGCCGGCAAAATATGTAGATAAACAAGAACAATTCAATCAAGCTGTGCAAGAATTAAAGGTAGCATTAGATGAGGTGGTAGCTTCTCCAAACAGCAACCCCAGTGTTGAGAACTTACATACTGCTTACCAGGCAGTAGAAGCTATACTTCTATAAAAATTGGTTAAATGTGTGTTGATGTGTCGATGGTTTATTTTATTGTTGTGCTGTGGATTTTATTGGCTCGCTATAGTTTTGGAAGTTAAAACCTACTTTGCTAAAGTTAAATCATGAAATTAACTAATGATAGCTATGTAATTACAATGGGAACTAAAAACTTTACCGAGACTTATTATAAAGACGAAAAAGGCTGGGTAAAGGTTTCAGCAAAAGGTAATAAGTTTAGAATGACTGCAGAACAACTCCTTAACCACCTGCTTCCCGCTATTGCAGGAGTAAAACCCAGACTTGCGTGGAAGGTTGAGTATAAGTACGAGGAAGAAGTAAAAAATCCTGCAGATGAGTCTTAAGTTTTCTGGCTCGGGGGTCGTAACATTAATATAACCACTTATTTGATTGACACGTTCGCGGTTTTTGAAGATGCTGTGTTTGTTGATAAATTAAGAAGTGAATTAGCGAGATTAAGTTTTACTTCTTAGGTCTTTGCGTTAACGTAGCCTTTGATTTTAGAGACGTGATTCTCCCTAGCATCAATTTTCTTTCTTCAGGTTTAACATATATCTCTTCTAGTACCGCTTTTACTGTTTCTAGGAGGTAATAAAAGTCATTTCTTTGCCATGGTTCCCACGACCCCTCTTTTTCATGTAAATTTTCGCTAGTCATGTCTTGTATATTTGCGAGGGCATCAAAGTACTCTGGGTAGACATTCGGAAATTTATCTTTTAACCACTTAATTTTTTCCTCATATTGATTACCATCAGCGCCCTGATTTTTTAGAAGTTCATAAATAGCTTTTCTCAGCGAACCAGACGCTCCTACCAAGAAATTCATTTTCCCACATCCATCTGCCTCCGATACTAAATCTCTGATTAATTTGGGAATAAGCGCATTTATGGTAAAGAAGGAAGTTGGTTGATGGTAAAAAAAGAAATCATCAAGATTGTTGGAGTCATAATCGTCACGATCATTCCCATCCTGGTCTTCAGGTTTGTTTTGAAAATGGGAATGATATACTCCATATGAGTACTTATGGTCGCTAAACTTGTAGTCAGAAAGATGCAGCGAGGTCTTTCCACAACCCCCACACGTTATTCTGTAAATCCACACCTTTCGATTATCGCTCCAATCGAATTCTTCACGTCCTTCGACAGAGTATACGACTGATCTACTATTACAAAACGGACAATTATATCTTTTATGATCAATAAAATATTTTCTATCTAATTCAGATTGGTTCGCCATAGAGTTTATATTAAATACTAACTGGCTCCCCCGGGTGGATTCGAACCACCAACCTGCCGATTAACAGTCGGACGCTCTACCATTGAGCTACAGGGGAACGAAGCACAGAAATAGTAGCACATGCCTTTTAAGCCTTCAACAACTGACTTCCGCGGTAGTGTCTCGTGTAACAATCACTTTCTCAAATTGTTGAGGCCTCGGTTCTTTTCCCAATCTCCCTCAACACAAAACCCCCCATCACCAGATTTATCGCTAAAAACCAATAGGTAGCGGGCAATTGTAGGTTTATCAGGCTGGTCAACGTGTCTATCAGAACAGGGAGGGTCATTGCGTGTAACCCTATTCTAAAGGCATTTTTGTAAGGGACGTCGGTCTTCAGTGCTTTTCCCAACAAAAATAGCGACCCACCTATAATTACTAGGTATAAACCTCTAAAAATAGCGTAGTAGACCAGAAGTCCGGCAAATACAGGCACGATCAATATTAAGGGTAACAGCCATCCTGAAATCTTACGGACGTTTCCGATCGCTCCCACTACGTTTCCTTTGTCCAGCGTTGTGTCCGGTATATCCTTAAGCGGATAAACTCCCGGCTCTCCGGCCTTTTTGACCAACATGTTTTTCTGGTTCATTAAAATGGCTGTATTATATTTCTCAAGGTCTTCGACAGTTCCGTTTTTGTCCAGAACAACAAGGTTTTCAGGTAGTTTTTCTTTATCCTCAGCTTCATAGGTTCCCGGGAAAGGTATTACCAAGGGCTCGGGTTTATTGATTTCCCACTCCCCGGCTTTTATCGTGAAAACCATATCATCCGGGTACACATTTTCTGCTTCTGATAAAGCATTTTGAAAGGTTTCCTTAATCTTAGGCGCCTCGATAAAGTATGTCCCGATAGAGGTGATTAACGCCGCTATCAATACCAAAACGGCGTAGTATTTTAACGAGAACTCAAGGGGTGTTTTGAGGATTTCGCTGTAGTATTTTGGGGATACCACGCTTCTATATGCGACGTAGAAAAATGCTTTAATCTTTTTCACCTAGGTATTTTAACATGCTGTTACGTAGAAGCAGTATTGGCCGTTAGGGCGCCTTTAGTTGACTTGCCGAATCATATAGACTAATATCTATTTATTATGTCTGAAACGCCATGTGTAAAGTGTTTCGGCACCTTAGGTGTCGGTTCACGTATGAAAATATTTGAATATTTGAGGAAAAAGGGCAGGGCCACTGTCGGTGAGATAGTTGAGTTTGTGAACCTGACTCAGCCCACAATTTCTTATCACCTGAAGGAAATGAAAACGGCCGGGTTGCTCGAAAGCGATAAATCCGGTAAGGAGGTTTTTTATTCTATCAGAAGGAAATGTCCTTCCCGAAACGGTGATTGTGTTCTTAATAAGGTAAAACTTTCTTAATGATTTATTCCCTCGAAGTAAAAAATCTTAGATCCGGCATTGAACAAAAAGAGATATTGAAGGGCGTCGACCTTGCTCTTAAATCCGGGGAAGTTCACGCATTAATGGGACGTAACGGTTCCGGTAAAAGTACGTTAGCCCAGACTTTAATGGGAAGCCCCACTTACGAAGTGTCGGGGGGTACAGCTAAAGTTTTCGGTAAAGAAATTTTGAAACTTGAAACCACGGAGCGCGCGAAAACCGGCCTGTTTTTATCCTTCCAGTATCCTAGTGAGATACCGGGCGTGAAAGTGTACAGCTATTTAAGAATGCTGCACAACAAATCGCATGAAGATAAACTGTCCCCCAAAATGTTTAGAGAGTATTTGGCAAAGAAAATGGAACTTCTCGAAATGGACCCTACTTTCTCGGAACGCTTTTTAAATGAGGGATTTTCAGGGGGCGAGAAGAAGAGAATGGAGATGTTGCAAATGTTAATGCTTGAACCGAAAGTTATTATTCTTGATGAGGTCGACAGCGGCCTGGACATCGACGCGATAAAAATTGTTTCCCGCGCGGTGAATTATTTAATTGAGGAACACAACTCATCTGTACTACTCATAACTCACTATTCAAGGATTTTAAATTACATCAAGCCCGACTTTGTTCACATAATGCTTGATGGGAAAATTGTTAAGACCGGTGGGGAAGAAGTAGCGTCACACCTTGAGGAGTATGGATACAGCAGTTCTGAGTTGCAAGTTCCCGCAGTAAAGCATGAAGAATAATCAGTTAAAAGACATCCGCGAAACTTATGCAGATAAGTTTGGTTTCAATATGCCTGAAGTACCTTCTTCGAAGGCTAAAAAAGGTTTGTCGGAAGAAGTAATCAGGGAGATTTCAAAAAATAAAGGCGAGCCGAAATGGATGCTCGATTATAGATTGAAAGCATACGAAGCGTTTATTAAAAAACCGATGCCCGAATGGGGAGCTGACCTTTCTCATATAGATTTTCAAAATATTTATTACTACATTAAACCCGGAGACGTGGAAAAAAGAACGTGGGACGATGTCCCGGAAAATGTTAAAAAAACTTTCGACAGGTTGGGAGTTCCTCAAGCCGAAAGAGAATATCTCGCAGGAGTAAAAGCCCAATATGATTCAGAAGTTGTTTATTCTTCTCTGATGGACGAACTTGAAGAAGAGGGTGTGATATTTTTATCAACCGACGAAGCCCTGAAAAAATACCCCGAAATTTTTAAAGAATATTTTGGAAAAGTAATTCCTTCTGCAGACAACAAATTCGCCGCTCTGAACAGCGCTGTTTGGTCAGGCGGTTCTTTTGTTTACATACCCAAAGGTGTAACCGTAAAACGTCCGCTTCAGGCGTATTTCAGAATAAATGCGGAAAGTATGGGGCAGTTTGAGAGAACTTTAATAATTGCCGAAGAAGGTAGTTTTGCAAACTATGTTGAGGGCTGTACAGCTCCGGTTTATTCGTCAGATTCCCTCCACGCTGCTGTTGTGGAAGTAATAGTAAAGCCCGGCGCCCGTTTTAGATACACGACCATTCAGAACTGGTCCGACAATGTTTACAACCTCGTCACAAAAAGAGCGCGTGTTGAAAAAGACGCGGTTATGGAATGGGTCGACGGAAATCTCGGCTCCAGAGTCACCATGAAGTATCCTTCATGCTACTTAATTGGTGAGGGGGCACGAGGTGAAGTTTTGTCTATTGCCTACGCATCGACAGGTCAGCACCAGGACGCCGGAGCAAAGATGATACATGCGGCTCCAAACACTTCCTCCAGCATTGTTTCAAAATCGGTAAGTTTGCGCGGAGGAAGGACAAGCTACCGTGGTCTTGTTGATGTGGCGGCGTCCGCCCCAAATGCAAAATCCCGGGTGGAATGCGACGCTTTGATATTGGATTCAATTTCCGCGACAGACACTTTTCCTACCATGAGAATTAACGATAGCAGCGCGAACGTAGAACACGAAGCTACCGTTAGTAAAATAGGCGAAGAAAAACTGTTTTACTTAATGAGCAGGGGCTTAACCGAAACTGAAGCAATGGGTTTGATTGTTTCAGGATTTATCGAACCTATCGTCAGGGAATTGCCCATGGAATACGCGGTCGAGTTAAACAGACTCATTGAACTTGAAATGGAAGGGAGCGTTGGGTAATGAAAAGTTTATTACTTAAGCAAAATAAAAATATTTTAATTTCTCCTATTGAAGACACTCAGTATGTTTATGTAATACCCGGGAATTCTACTGAGGTAACGAACCTTGAACTTAATTTTGAAAAGGAAGGCGTCAGTTGTGAAATTATTGTGTTGGGAAAAATGCATGAGGGTCAGTCTATAGAACTTACTACCACCTCGCGTCATCTCGTTCCCAATACTTCATGCGTGACAAATTATTTTGTCGCTTTAGAAAATTCGTCTTCATCTAACTACGTGGGAAAAATAATTATCGCGAAAAAAGCTTTCCAAACTAACTCATACTTAAATAACAAAACTTTAGTTATTGGGGAGGGCACCAAAAACATCACCCGCCCTATTTTAGAAATTGAGGCGGATGATGTTAAAGCCTCGCACGGAGCAACAACAGGAAGGGTCCGCGAAGACGATGTTTATTATTTAACGAGCAGGGGTCTTACAAAAAAAGAGGCCGAAGAGACTATAGTAGAGGGTTTTTTCGAGAGTGTGGTGGCGAAAATTGAGGACGGAGATGTTAGAGAAAAAGTCCGGTCGGGAGTAAAATCTTAATACCATGAACACAGAAAAGATTAAAAAAGACTTCCCAATACTTGGGCGAAAAATAGGTTTAAACGACCTTGTTTATCTGGATAACACAGCCACGACCCAAAAGCCTTTGCAGGTTATCGACGCCATCAAAGATTTTTATATGGAGCACAACGCCAACGTTCACCGTGGAATTCATACCCTAAGCGAAGAGGCTTCGGAAATGTACGACAACGCGCGCAAAACGGTAACCCGTTTTATAAACGCTATTTATCCGGAAGAAATTATTTTTACACGCGGTACAACCGAATCACTAAATATGGCAGCTTTTTCCTGGGGTGTTCCTAATTTGAAAAGGGGCGACAAAATTCTGCTTACTAACTTTGAGCATCACAGCAATTTGATTCCATGGCAGATTGTGGCTAAAAACACCGGAGCAGAGTTGAAATTCATAAAGACCGGTTCTGAAGGTACCGTCGACATGTCGGAATTTAAGAGTGCTTTAACTCCGGACGTGAAATTAGTTTGTGTCGCGCACGCTTCTAATGTTTTGGGAACAATCTTGGATATTAAAGAAATATCTAAAATGGCTCATGCAGTTGATGCCTTGGTTTGTGTCGATGGGGCACAAGCTGTTCCTCATATGCCGGTTAATGTGCAAAGTTTGGGATGCGATTTTTACTCTTTTTCAGGACACAAAATGCTGGGTCCTATGGGGATAGGTGTTTTGTACGTTAAGAAAAGTGTGATGGGGCAAATGGTTCCTTCCCAGTTCGGCGGTGGGATGATTAAAGAAGTTTCGTTAACAGATGCAAGTTGGGCGGATGCTCCGGACAAATTTGAAGCAGGGACACCGGATGCTGCCGGTGCCGTCGGATTAGCTGCAGCAATTGATTATCTTTCAGTGATTGGTATGGATAAAGTGAGAGAACACGAAATTGAACTGGGTAAGTACACGATAGAAAAACTCTCTGCTATAGGGGGGATAAGAATAATAGGACCACTGGATCCGGAAAAAAGGACCGGACTTGTTTCGTTCTATTCAGAAAAAGTTCACGCCCACGATATAGCGTCGGTTCTGAACAGTTCCGGCATTGCTGTAAGGTCGGGCCACCATTGTGCAATGCCTTTACACAAAGAGTTGGGATTACCTGCAACAGTGAGGGCGTCTTACTACATTTATAATGATTTTTCGGATATTGATAAGTTGGCCGAAGGAATTAAAAAAGCATTAAAAATGCTCGCTTAAATATGGACGATATTTATCAGGAAGAATTAATGGACATTTACAAAAATCCTGCAAGGCGGGGTTCCCTAGATGATGCTAATGCCTCAACTTCGCAATCAAACCCGATGTGTGGGGACGATATTAGTGTGCAATTAAAAATAGAAAACGGTGTTGTTAAAGATGCAAAATTCCACGGGAGTGCGTGTATGGTAAGTATTGTTTCCAGCGAAATCTTATTGGATTATTTAGTCGGAAAAAAACTGGAAGAAGTTAAAGGTATTTCGAAAGAAAAACTTCTTGAAATGTTAAATCTCAATCTCACTACCAGCCGTATTGGTTGTGCGACCCTCGCTTTGGGGGCGGTGCAGAAAGCAGTAGCAGCGTATGAAGGAAAATGATGAGAAAGAAGAAATAAAAATATCGAAAGATTTTAACATGGGCGAACTTGTCTATAAATATCCCGCAGCCGAAGAAGTGTTGCTGGATTACGGGTTACATTGCGCAGGATGTTTTGCGAATTCGTTCGATACCGTAGAGGCCGGGGCAAAAATCCACGGAATGACCGATGCTGAAATAGACGAAATGCTTGAGAGGGTGAATGAGGTATTAAATTTCCAGGAATAAGGAGGTTACTGAGTGAAAATATCAAAAATTACGGTTGACCGGAGTGTGTGTATAGGTTCGGCGACTTGTGTCGTAATAGCTCCCGATGCGTTTGAATTGGATTCCGAAGGAATTTCAGTAGTGAAGTTGGATGCGTTAAAAGTTGACCAGGAGACATTGCTGAACGCGGCGAAATCTTGTCCTGTCCAGGCTATAAGCGTCTTTGATGAGGATGACAGCAGGATTTTTCCGGCTTGAGTAATGTTAAAATACTTTTATGAACTATCAAATTACTTCAGACAATATGACCGTGTCTCCCAGTATGGATTCGTTAGCAAAGACAAAATTTGAGAGGGTCTCGAAGAGATTTCCGGAGGTAGAAGAGGATGCAAAGTTCGCACGTATTGTTTTAAACACAGCTCCCAACGAAACATTTCAGGTTAAAGCCAATATTACAATTGGGGGGAAAGAGTATTTTTCTGATGACACAGACTTTAACTTAGAAACGGCAATGATAAACACTGTCGAAGAGATCCTACAGATGATAGAAAAGAACAAGGACACGCAGGATAGAACGGCATTAAAAGAGGAAATTGACTTGGTTGAAGAAATAGAATAACCTACACGTTGTAAGTTCAGCTTATTGTGTCTACGGCATTTTAGGGGTGATTAGCTCAAAGGAAAGGGCTTCAAAGAGTCAGAGATCTTGAAAATTTGTTTACGCTTGGGTGATTAGCTCAATTGGCAGAGCTCTCGTCTTATACACGAGCGGTTCCTGGTTCGATCCCAGGATCACCCACCAGAAATATTAATTCCCTGTGAGATAACGGAGTTTTTTTGGAAAATTACTTCAGTTTAAAGAGTATCCAGTTCGGTTTTTTCCTGTTCACCTGTTCTGTCTATGTACTGAAGATATCTTTCGGTTGTAGAAATTCTTTTATGCCCCGCAATTTTAGACAAGTAGATTATACTTACTCCGCTTGCTAAATGATGAGCGACAAAAGTATGTCTTAAGTCATTGACCTTAGCTTTTTCCACACCCGCTAATTTAAAGAACCTATCTATAGTAGATCTTATGTTTCTAATCAATAAAGGATTACCTGTTTTTGTAACAAATAGATAACCTGAGCTTTTTACAATGGATCTTTCTTCGGTCATATATCTGTTTACCGCATCTATAACGGCTTTGTTCAGTGGAATAGTTCTGGCTTCTTTATTATTTTTCTTAGGAACGAAAAGAGTTCCGCTTGAGCCGGAAATTGTTAAATTTTCTGTTTTGATTTCAGCAAGTTCTGAAATGGTTACACCTGTTTGTAAAAGCATCTCAATCATTGCATATGTTCTAAGATCGTTTCTCGTCGCATCCCTCAAGGCTCTGTATTCCATTTTAGTTAAAATACGGGGAGCTTTGCTTTCAAGCTTAGGGTGTTTCAATCCCAGAGAAACATTTTCAGATACCTCCCCCTCTAAGTGAAGGTACTTTATAAATGTTCTGGTGGCATTTGTTTTTCTGGAGATAGATTTCAAGGTGTAATCGGAGTTGGATAGTTTTTTCATAAAATCCTCCAAATGGCCGAGTTTTATCTCACTCACCAGGTTCACGCCCATACCGGATAGGTGGGCCAATAGTTGTTCGACGTCCTTGCTATAAGCTACAACAGTAGCGCTAGACTTGCCGTCATTTTTAAGTTTTTCTACAAAGTTTTTATGCGCAGTTTCAAGGTTTAACATAGTTATTTATTATTTAAGCAGTACTAAAAAGGGATTCCTAAATCAAATATAAACACTCCCGTAGTCGAAATCCTATGGGCTATTTTAGCATTTGCCTTGCCAAGTGTCAATTAATTAACTATCATCGCATTAATGCTAAAAAAAGGTACCCGCGGGAGGTTATTGGTAGCGTTGGTTTTGCTTGTCATATCGGCAAATTTTATACGTTCGACCATTGAGGTGTTAAATAGCAAAAAAAGGCTTCAGGAAGCCCAGGAAAAGGAAAATAGCCTAATAATTGAGAGAGATGCCCTCAAGAAACAGATCGAGTATAAAAAGACCGGGGAATACATAGAGGAAAGTGCCCGCAATGAACTAAACATGATAAGGGAGGGTGAAAAGGTTTTTGTGCTGGAGGAGGAAAAACCTGTACCGGGGGATGTTGCCGCAGCCTCTGACACAGGGGAGTTGGTTCCGTCTAATGACACCGAAGACCCAAACTGGTATCTTTGGTATAAGCTCTTTTTTTGACAACACGGGGCTTATCTGTTAGATTTTTACCGTACTAACGCGGGGTGGAGGAATGGCACCTCACCGGGCTCATAATCCGGGGGTCCTGGTTCGAGTCCAGGCCCCGCAACCAAATATTCCAACTTTCCACTGATATCTGTATAATCTCTTCTGAGGCAGGCCAACATAGCTCAGTCGGTAAGAGCGGTCGTTTCATAAGCGACAGGTCCCAGGTTCGATCCCTGGTGTTGGCACCATATAACTCAAACCGTCCCTTCCCTAAAGAAAACCCGCCCTTTTTATGTTAAATTTATCCTAGAAATTATTACACCAAACACTATGAAGAAAAGAATACTGACAGGCGACAACACAACAGGACGTCTTCATTTGGGTCACTATGTGGGCTCTCTGGAGAATAGGGTTAAACTTCAAAATGATTTCGAAACATTTATTATTCTCGCCGATGTGCACTCACTGGCGTACCCTAAATATATAGGTGAGCCGGATTTAATTGCCGATTCAATACTTCAGGTGGCTATGGACAATCTTTCGGTCGGTCTCGATCCTGCAAAAGTCACGATTTTTGCCGAATCTACAGTTCCCGAGATCTATGAGCTTGCTTTGTTACTTTCCATGTTGACGCCCTATTCCAGAATTCTTAGAAACCCGACTATAAAGGATGAAATAAGAGAAAAGGAGTTGGGGGAAAGTTATTCGCTGGGTTTTATAAACTTTCCCGTAATGATGGCTGCGGACATTTTGTCGGTCAGGGCGGATCTTGTTCCTGTGGGAGAAGACCAGAACCCTCATCTCGAATTTACCCGCGAGTTAGCCCACAAATTTAACAAAGTGTACGGAGATGTGTTCAAAGAACCCGAAGGAATGATAGGGAGGGTTGCCCGTCTTGTTGGTCTCGATGGCGGTGTGAAGATGACAAAAAGTTTGGATAACGCAATATTTTTAAGTGACAACGCCGAAACTATACGTAAAAAGGTAATGAAAATGTACACAGACCCAAACCGTTTACACCCCTCCGATCCCGGTAAGGTGGATGGAAACCCCGTGTTTATTTACCACGATGCTTTCAACGACAATAAAGAGGAAGTGGCAGATTTGAAAAAGAGGTACGTAATGGGCAAAGTCGGGGATGTTGAAGTAAAGGAAAGATTGATAGTGGCTTTGGAAAAATTACTGGAACCTATCCGTGAGAGAAGATCCAAGTACGAGAGTGATACGGACGCTGTCCGTGGCATTCTTATAGAGGGTGCAAAGAAGACCAGGAAGGAAGCGTCCGAGACACTGGACCTTGTCAGAGAAAAGATGAAGCTACCCAGGTTTTAATGTATAATTCACACGCTTATGGCGAACAAGAATAGCTCGAATAAAAACGGTAAAAAAGCCAAGAATAAACAAGTTTCTATACCATTTATGGGTAACGTAAACCCCAGGGGTCCTTGGGCGAATGTTTTTTTCTATATTTTCCTGATTTTTCTTTTTTTAATGATATTCGGGGAGTCAGGAAGTTTTTCAGCGAAGCCTGAACAGGTGGGAGTTAACGAACTTATAAAACTTATCAAAGACGAAAAAGTCCAGGATGTGGTTGTGGCGGGAGATAAATTGGAAGTTCAGCTCAAAGACGGTACCAAATTGTTGGTCGAGAAGGAAAGTTCTATCAGTTTTGACCAAATTCTTTATAACAATGGGGTAGACAGGTCAAAAATCGCGGGTGATGTAAAAATAGAGCACCGTGTCACATTTGAGCAGATAATTACCCCCCTACTTATGTTCGGATTTCCTTTGCTAATTCTATTTTTCATTTTCAAACAGATGCGCGGTGCAAACAGCGATATCACGTCTTTTGGAAAGAGCAGAGCCCGGTTGTTTAAAAAAGGAGATACTCAGATAACCTTTAACGACGTGGCGGGTAACGAGGAAGCGAAAACTGAGATGATGGAGATAGTTGATTTCCTGAAGAACCCTGAAAAGTATAGAAAGCTTGGGGCAAGAATACCGAAAGGTATTTTATTGGTAGGACCGTCCGGTGTCGGAAAAACACTACTGGCAAAGGCAATCGCGGGAGAAGCTAACGTTCCCTTTTACTCAGTTGCGGGGAGTGAGTTTATGGAAATGCTGGTAGGAGTAGGCTCTTCGAGAGTGAGGGATCTTTTTGATGTAGCCAGAAATAACCAACCAAGCCTTATTTTTATAGACGAAATAGACGCCATAGGCAGGCAAAGAGGTATGGGCATCGGGGGCGGGCACGACGAAAGAGAGCAAACTTTAAATCAAATACTTATCGAAATGGACGGATTCGACACACGCACAGACGTTATCGTTTTGGCCGCGACAAACAGGCCGGACATGCTCGACCCGGCACTGATAAGACCGGGAAGATTTGATAGGAGAATAACAGTGATTCTGCCCGATCTTAAAGATCGTGAGGCCATCATAAAAATCCATATGAGAGACAAACCGGTTGCTGAAAATGTGAAAATAGAACAGATAGCAAGAAAAACGGTGGGTTTTAGCGGTGCCGATATTGAAAATATGATGAACGAGTCTGCTATCCTTGCAGCCCGTGCGGGTAAAACACAAATTGAACAGGCGGATATAGAGGAAGCGGCACTAAAAGTAACGATAGGATCTGAAAGAAAAACTTTGCAAACCGAGGAAGAAAGGAAAATGACTGCCTATCACGAAGCAGGACACGCACTAGTTTCGGCTTTTGTAGAAGATATGGATCCAGTCAACAGAGTGTCCATAATAGCGCGCGGCGCTTCTTTAGGGCATACAAGTTTCCCGCCCGAAAGAGACCGCTATAATGAAACTAAGACTAGGCTCTCTTCGATAATATCGACTATGCTTGGAGGGCGTGCCGCTGAAGAGGTTGTTTTCAGAGAGCTTACGGTAGGAGCATCAGACGACATCGGTAAAGCTACGGGTATAGCAAGAAAGATGGTGGCCGAGTGGGGAATGAGTTCTCTCGGGCCGGTTTCTTATGATCTGGGCGGGGGTCAATTTTGGTTGGCACGGGGTATAGAAGAAGGAAGCAAGGTCAGTGAGGAAATGGCAGCAAAAATCGATGTGGAGGTCGAGAAATTAGTTCACTCTGCTTATACACACGCCAAAGAAATAATAGTAGCTCACAGAGTAGAGCTGGATAAGGTAGCAGCGAAACTTCTTGAAAAAGAAACTTTGGATGGGGAAGAGTTTAGATCGTTACTGGTTTAAAGATGTTAGTAGATTCCCATTGCCATTTAAAAGATTCCCGTTACGGTAAATCTCCTTTAGAGGTTGCAGAAGATGGTAAGAAAGAAGGCGTTTCCCTTTTTATAAATATTGCTACCTCCTTGGAGGGTAGTTCTGAATCGTCCAAAATTTGCAGTAGTATACCGTATGTATACGGAACAGTAGGAATATACCCGCACAGCGATATGGGAGTGGGCACCGATATTTTACAAGTCGGTTTGGAGAAAATAATTGAAGGCAATTCAAAGATCGTTGGCGTTGGTGAATGCGGAATTGACATCTCAGACCATACTCCTGCCAGAGAACTGGGAGATCAGATAAACCTTTTTGAAATGCAGGTAGAATTGGCGGTTAAAAAAGGACTTCCCGTAATTATTCACAACAGAAATGGGGACGATAAGGTCCTAGAGATTATTTCACGTTACAAAAATTCGGAATTAAAAGCTGTTGCGCACTGTTTTTCCTCGGGTTGGGACGTAGCCCAAAAATTTTTGGACTTGGGCGTTTACCTATCTTTTTCAGGGATGATAACTTATCCTTCCCGCAATGATTTAAGGGAAGTTGTTTCAAAAGTTCCTGACGATATGTTTTTGCTGGAAACCGACTCACCATGGCTCCCGCCGCAAGGCCACCGGGGAGAGTTAAATTACCCCAAATATGTTAAAATTGTTGCTGAAAAAGTCTCACAGGTAAAGGAAAAACCCTACTTGACCGTAGCCTCCCTTTCAACTGCAAACGCCTGCAGACTGTTTAACATTAATCTATGATAGCTTCTTTTGTGGACAAACACGATAAACTCGTACATAGGGTGCTGGAAATGTCTTTAGGCGTGATGACGTGGACACTTCTTACGTCTCCCATGTGGCTCGGAATCATCTATCCCCCGGCAATTGTTTACACACTTACCCTTTTTACGGTCTACTGGAGCTATCTCGCGGCCAAACACTCTTTCGGTCTTTTTCTGGGGTACAGAAAATACAAAGAAGAATTAAAAGTAGATTGGGCGGAAGAATTCCATAAACTGGATTTTTCGGTGTTGCCGGATCCTGCAACTTTGCCTGAGAGCAAAGAATCACTAAGACATCTAATATTGATACCCGCGGTAAACGAACCTGTCGGCGTGTTGAAGGAGAGTATAGAAAGTATTTTTAGCCAAACTTTCGATACCAAAAAAATTACGCTTGTCTATACGATTGAGGAAAAATATTCTGAGGAAACCTCAAAGGCAATAAGAGAAATAGTCGGTGACCGTATTTCCCAACTTGAAAGACTTTTAATTTTTGTTCATCCCAGAGGTATCATGGGGGAGGCCATAGGTGCGGCGGCAGCAAACCGAACGTGGGGAGCCAAACACGCGGTGGAGGTATTAAGAAATGAAAGTGCGAACATCAGGAATTATATTTTTAGCACGATTGATGCGGACCACGTCCTTCATCCTCAATATATCTCAAGGCTAGCTCACCTGTATCTTTCAACTGAAAGACGGGACAATCATTATTATTCCACGGCTGTCCACCTTTTTAACAACAATCTATGGCGCGTTCCGGTAATGATGCGTATAGAAGCTAATGCTGTTACTATGGGTAGCTTGTCCGACTGGAGTGCTTCTAAGGGAGCGCTCAAAGACAGTTTTTCTTCGTATTCAGCATCTCTTCAAACTTTAATAGACGCGGATTATTGGGATGTCGCGCTGGGGGTGGATGACACGATATTCTACTGGCGTGCATTTTTTATCCGTAACGGCGATTTTGACGGCATCCCTCACTACATTCCTTATTCAGCGGATGCAGTAGAAGGTCGTAACTATATCGATTCTCATGTCAGACTTTACAGACAGTTGTTACGATGGGGATGGGGCGCTATAGATTTTCCTTTGTCTATGAAGGAGTTTATGAAAAACAAGAAAATCCCCGTTTCTAAGAAAATAGGGTGGATTTTTAAACATATTGAGAGAAGAGTTATTTTAATAAACATTGTATTTTTAATTACATTTGGTTTTGGGTTGGTTACGCTAGTCAACCCTTACGTTAAGCAGTCTAATTTTGCCTACAGCTTACCGGATATTATGAGTTTGATACTGACCATAACTTTGGTGTTTCTAATCCCGGCAACGATTTTGAGAATGGGACTTGTTACGGCAATGCCCAAGAAATGGCCCATATGGAGAAAATTTTTTGTCCTCTTAGAAGGTCCTCTCATAATGCTTAACCTTTTGACTTTTTCATTTTTCCCGTGGGTGCAAGCTCAGACTAAAATGCTGCTTGGTCACAAAATGAAAGACCTTTACCATACTCCCAAGGTGAGGTAGAAATTAAACAATGAATATAACCGCAAGGATTAAGAAATCATTAGATACTTTTTTTGCAGGTAAAAGAAGGAGTGTTGCTCCGTTTGTTTTATTGAATATTTTCTTGGTATTTCTGCAGTTTTTGTATATATTTTTGAGGTTTAAATACATAAATGCAGAGATTCCTTTTTGGTTTGCCAAAAATTGGGGAGACCCCCAGCTCGTTCCAAAGTTTTACATATATTATTTACCGGCAACTGCGCTTGTACTTACTGTAGTAGCAGGGCTAATGAGATATCTTAACCGTTTGTACTTGAGATATTTTGATGAAATTGTTTCGTATCTTGTAACTACAGTTAATATATTCATTTCCTACTCCATCTACTATATTATTCAGTCGGCATCTTTACCTTTTCCGCCTTTTATACCGGCAAAATTTTTATCACTGGTCCCTCCCTTTATCGTGGCTTTTCTTGTTGTGTATGCTGTGTTACCGTATTTTATTGATATTGCCCACAGAAAGCGTCTCGTTACGGATCCTGGAGTTCACACGCACCCCGCCATGTTACTAAGAGAGCCGTCCGCCCGAGGAGGGGGTTTCGTATACGCTGTAATATTTTTGCTTGTTAGTGTCATTTTTTTAGGGCTTGGTAAACAATTTCATGGTATCTATCTTTCGGTTCTCATGCTTGCTGTTCTTGGGTTAACCGATGATTTCCAGAACACACACCCGACATCGGAATTCAGGGTATTGGAAAATCCATTTTTGCGTTTGCTGCTTTTGTTTTTTTGCGTTTTACCTATCATATTATCGGGATTGGTTGTTAGTACCGTGAGCATTCCTTTTGATGGCTTAGTGGAACTGGGGCAGCTAAGTATTGTGGTAGGTGCAGTATCTATACCGGTTGTCTCCGCCGTTTTAACTATGGTTTGGGTGGTGTGGATGATGAACGCTCTTTCTTGGTCCAACGGGATTGACGGACAGTTTGCGGGTGTAATCGGCATCTCTTCTATATTCGTCGCAATACTGGCTTTGAGATTTGAAGAGCTCGAGCCGATGCATAAAAGCGTAGCCATTATGGCAGCGATAAGTGCCGGAGCAGCTTTTGGATTCACAAAATATACGTGGTACCCGTCAAAAATTATGTGGGGATTTGGTGCGATGGCCGCCGGTCTCGTAATAGCAGCACTTTCTATTGCAGTTCAAACCAAAGTCCTAGTTTCCGTACTTTTCATCCTCATCCCTTTTTTGGATGCATTGGTGACATTCTTCAGAAGAATAATTCAAGGAAAAAACCCTCTTTCAGGAGATAGGGGACACTTACACCACTTGTTGTTGGACAGAGGGTGGGGTATTCAGAAGATAGCACGGTTCTATTGGTTTGCGGCATTTGTATTTGGGCTGATAGGACTTTTGTCGCCGGAGAGATATATAGTTAAATTGTCTCTTACTGTAATAGGCGCGGTAGGATTTCTTATCGCGTTGTTGAACCTAAAATCACTAGGACGGAGAAAACAGAAACAAGAATCTGTGTAAATATTCCCCACGGAAGGGGAGCCTGAAACTGTAGTTTTGCTTGAACGCGGTTGTTTATTTTCAATAATCCGTTGGCATTTTTTAAATAAAGCGTAAGTCCGCTAAGAAGGTCCGGGATCACGCCTCCTATACCACAAATTAACATTCTAAGTGCAAGCGCGGCGTCGTCTGCTACCCACAAAGCATAGAGTACCGAAGCTGTTCCTGCTGCCACTGCCAAAGATAATTCTCCGGCGACGGCCAAAGGTCGCCATCCGGAAACTCTCTGCTCTTCGTTAGTGTTCGAAAAAAAATCCCAGTGAGGCACTAAATCCCCAAGGTAGTGCATTCCGACAGAGACCGGAAACGCTATTAATGGATTTTTTACTACCGATGCAACGGCAATCCCTACGAGTGTATGCGGTGTTAGAAGTATAGCAAGATAGAATTCTAATTTAACTTCGGGTAAAATTCAACCCTAGGTATTTTTTCACTTTGTTTTCATTTCCATAGTGTAAATATTAACTATTTACTTAAATGAACACATTAGTGTAATCAAATGACTAACACTTTTTTCATAAACCTGAGTAGGAGGAACTACCCACACCATCATTGAGCATAAAGGAAGAATATCCTAATATACGTGGGTATATTTCAACTATAAACGGCCATTCAAATGAGATTTTTACTAGTTAATCACAACAGTTTTAGGGGAAGGCTTGTGTACCAAGAAATACGTAAGCGGGGAGTGTGCGACGTAGTTGCTGACTCCGGTCAGTGTCTGTTTATGGCGGAGTGTAACAAATACGATGGGCTGGTTTTGACAGATAATATCTTAGGACAAAATGCCATTGAATTGTGCAGAGAGCTCCGTCTTCGCGGCGTCGACGTACCGATAGCCTACATAACACCTTTTCCAACATCTGAGGAAAAAGTCTTATTTCTCAATTCCGGCGCAGACATATATTTATCATCCCTGGCCGTTGAAGATGAGTTTCATGCCGAGTTTATGGCTTCTTTAAGACGTATGCTTGCGGCAAAAATTGACTCTATGGTGGAATTTAAAGGTTTTTGTTTGAACTTGCGTAGCCGCCAGTTATTTTTCGGTGAACAAGCAGTATATCTTAGAAAGAAAGAATTCGAGTTGTTAGAATACTTTGCTTTCAATATTGGAAGAGTTCTGACAGGAGAGTTACTTTTAGAGCATGTTTGGGATTCCGGTTTAGATACAGTCTCAAATACCCTGGTGGTACATATAAGAAACCTGAGGATAAAATTTAGAAAGTATACTCCCGAAGAAGTCATCGAGAGTAGGAGGGGGCGCGGATATATTTTGCTTGCTTGAGAAAAAAAGAAAAAAGCCCTATTATTCCACTAATGGTCTACACATTTTACCAACTAATTAGAACAGCACGTCCGAGGCAGTGGTTAAAGAATTTGAGCTTATTCGCAGCCCCGATTTTCGCCGCAAGATTATTTGATCCCGATACGTTTTTTCTTACATCCCGGGCGTTTATTGCATTCTGTCTTATTTCATCGGGCAGCTATTTCGTAAACGATATTATTGACGCAAAAAAAGACAGACTTCACCCCATTAAGAAGAACCGTCCGATAGCCTCGGGGAGGCTTTCTCCCGTGCTTGCGTCCATTGTCGCAGGTGCTTTTATTGTAGCTGCTCTTATCATCGGATTTAACTCGGTTGGCACATATTTCGGGTTGACACTGATAGCGTACATAATTTTACAGGCGTCATATTCGCTTTATTTCAGAAATGTAATCATTATGGATTCTTTGGTGGTGGCTACCGGATTTGTACTCAGGGTCTTTGCGGGGGGTTTAGCCTCCAACACTTCTATTTCGAGCTGGTTGGCTTTGACTACGATCGGAATCTCTTTACTTCTGGCATTTGGAAAGAGAAGGTCAGAAAAAACAATTCTTTCAAAATACTCTCCGCTACAAGGCGAGATGGAAACAAGAAAAACCCTCAGACATTATCCGGATAACCTTCTGGATAGTATGATTTCCATGTCAGCTACCTATACAATAATAACTTATTCTCTATTTGCTTTTCAGATTTCTCCAAGCGGCACAAACGATGCTTTACTAAAAATTCTTCCGTCAATATTAAAATCGCCAAAGTGGATGATGCTGACGATACCTCTTGTTATCTACGGTATCGCCAGATACTTGTATGTTATTTACGAAAAAGGAGAGGCAGAATCCCCTGAGAGAGTATTGCTTTCAGATAAACCGCTTCTGTTCACCGTTACTTTTTGGGGGATACTGACACTGTTGATAATATTTTTAATTCCCGATTTCTAGTTCGTTAGTCGCGGAGGATTCCGCCGCCTGATTTGCCATCTCGATTTCGACTTTTCTTATTATATCCTCCAGCTCTGCAGGTATGTCGTTGTATAGTTCTTTTTCCTTGTTAATACTCTCATCCTGAGCTGACAACACTTCTGCATTTTCCTCTATTTTTGTGTTAAAACTTGACATAGTAACCGCAAATACCGGTATGAGAAGTAGTAAAGAGAGAACTGAAAAAAGCCCGGCGTTAATAAATAATTTATTTATGAACTTCATAATTAGTTTGTATTTACCTCCAAAAATGTGACGTTAGGATCCAAACCGTCATCCTTAGATGTTTTAACTTCGTTTTCAATATCGGTTATAAGTAGAATCGAGGAAATTACTGCAATTGCTAGAGTAATGTAGAAAACAAAAGAATATATGAAAGAATATAACGCTAACGCACCGGTGAGTATTGTCATTAAATAGGCATACGAAATCCAAATTGCCCCCTTGGTGTAAAGATCCAGAGAACTTTGAACCATCCCGTGCATTCTTAGTGAGAAGAGCGTAGCGGTCAGTTTTGGAGTGATGTGGGTGTCATGAAATACGTGAGCTTTAAGAAGAAAGAAAGCGAGACTTATCGCGAGTACCGCAGTTATTATCAACATCGAATAGGAATTTATCTGAACGTACTGTTCCTTTCCTTCGAAGATAAAGCCTTTTCTTGTCAATTCGAAGGGTATTTCAAAATACATGGCAAGCAAAGCCATTGATACTATTCTCGTTGAAACTAGCACCACTGCGGGAACTATGGCTTGGTCGATAAGTTTAATAAGCAGTTTAGAGAACATATTTTTTTCGCCGGCCGGAGAAAGATTTGGACAGGCTTGATATGATATTACTACTATGCATTTTGTCCCGTCAATAAAAGAGTTCCTCACCCGGCCTTATTTGTTCATCTATTCGTTCCTGATTTTTGTTCTGCCTTTTGTTTTTTCCCGTGAAACTAACGAGTTATACGAGTTTCCCAAAATCACATTTTTCTATACGGTCTGCACTATTGCAGCAGCCTTATTTCTATCAGACCTGATTTTAAAACCACGGAAAACATCCCGGGTTCCTACGGCTATTGTTTTGTTTCTTGTTTCAGCAGGTATTTCCACACTACTATCTTTTCATATCAACACGTCGTTGTTCGGTTACTACTCGAGATTTGCCGATTCTTTTATCTTTTATATAGCTCTCGCTATTTTTTACTATATAGCGGTAAATGTGTTTTCTGCGGGTGACTTCAAAAAACTTTTAAAAGTCGCACAAATTGGTTCTGTATTCCTTTTTATATTCGCGCTTAGCCAATATTTTGAACCGTTCAATTTTTTATGGGGAGGGCGGTTGCAGGATAGGGTGTTTTCGACCTTAGGGCAACCCAATTGGTATGCGCAATACATTCTCATTCTGTTAGGAATCAGTCTCTATGAATTCCTTTTCCGTAACGGGAAGATTTATTTTATATTTTATGTTGTTCAGTTCTTTTCTCTTTGGTTAACCTTTTCGATGTCAGGTTTGGCAGGATTTTTAGTTCTAGTTATTTTCTACATAGTTAGGTTTTTGTTAAAAGAAAAAGTTGAGGACAGGCCCGGACTGTACTTAAGATTAGTTGCGGTAACAGCCATCACATTAATCATCCCTTTAGCATTTCCCGGAATATTTAGAGAGAGACTTAACGACGTGCTGATAGATGCTGAAAAAGTTGTTGGCAGTTTTACAATAGTCCACGCACAAACCGGAACGCAGGAAAATCTTGTTTCCGACCCCGGATATATAAGATCAGGTTTATGGAGTGGTACGTTAGCAATGATTGTTTCGAGCCCCAAGGTATTTCTATTTGGTACAGGACCGGAGACGTTCCCTTATTACTTTCAAAAGTTCAGACCAGCAAGTTTAAATTATTCTTCCGAGTGGAATTATGTTTTTAATAAGCCGCATAATTATTATTTAGAAACATGGGCGGAGCAGGGGTTAATCGGTGTTTTTTCGTCCTTATACTTATTGTATTTTTTGTTTAGCCGGACTGACACAAGATACAAGGGAGGTGTTCTGGCATTTGCTGTTACGAATATTTTCGGGTGGCCGACAGTCGCTCCGGCAGTTCTGCTGTGGTTAATATTAGCTACGGTTAAAAAGAAACTATGAAGTTTATAAAAATATTATTGGTGCTAATAGTTTGGTCCCTGGCTGTACGTGTAGTTTGTTCTGTTAATAGCATTTATTCGGCGGACAAATTTTCTGTGCAGGCAACGGAATTTTTGAAAGAGAGAGAACCCGAAAGAGCGCTTATTCTGATTAACAAATCCATAGAGATTAATCCCTTGGAACCTTCTTACTATAGAACCCGAGCTTTAGTGTACTTAACAGCTGGGATATTAGAAGAAAATGGGGAGAATCTGTCTGATTATAAATCTCACGCTTACGTAGATTTACAAAAGTCACTTGAAGTTAATAGAGACAGCCTCGTGACAGAAAGAAATGTTGTCCCGGTTTATTATTTTCTGGCCAACGGTAATCCCTTTAGCGTTCCCGGTGCAGAAAACCACGACGCCAAGTTTATTGGGGAGACGGAGGAATTTTATCAAATGCTTAAGTCCCGTTACTCGCAGGACGCCGGAGTTATTTCTTTAGTTGCGGAGTATGAAAGAAAGCTAGGTTTAACCGAAGAGTATGAAAAAAGTAAGGAAATGATCAGAGTATTGCGTCCCGATCTGTTGGATTGGTATAGCTCATTCAACTAGCTCTACGTAATCTGCCGATACCCACCCCTCCGAAGTATCAGAGATTTTTATTTTTATCCAGCCGGTTTGTTCCTCGAGTACTCGGTATGTTCCTCCGGTGTCTACGCGTGTTATCTCTGTTCCGTTCAAACTCGGTTCGTTTCTCACTCTCAGCCAGCCTGTGGGCGTAGTTTTAATCTTCGCTTGCTTACCGAGTGTTACGGTTCCCAGGAGAGTTTCGAGAGTTTGTTTGGCCTCCTTAGAAAGTCCCTGTCCATCAACTGTCCTTCCCAAATAACCGATTTTGCTCTCTGCTTTTACAGACGCCAACTCTTCTTTTGTGGTGATAACTATCCCTTCGGCATTGAAGAGATCCCCCTTATAAGAAAGGAATAGTTCGAAGAAAGGCTCTTTGTTCTCTCCGGTTCCCTCAATATTCAAACCCCGTGTTTTATTCCAGTAAACGACCGCTTTAGCCCATTCTTGGGGGTTTGTAGTGACGACATTGTTGTCCGATGACAAGTCATATAGATTTTTCGATCCTTCAAAGGAAGAGATTTTTTGAGGGACGGGAACGGGAAAGAGCTTAAAAGTTGCATTTAACGTGTAGCCTTTGTTTACGGTGATTCTTGATGTTTGAACAGCGAAACCCGCAATGGCTATTTTTAACTCGTAATCACCGTCGCTTATGTTGTTAGAAAGAAAAGGTGTTGTTCCTACCTCGGAGTTATCGATATAGACCTTAGCTCCCGACGGCTCGCTTATCACCCTAAGAACATTGCTTGACGTGTCTTTTTCAAACCAAAACTCTTTACCTGAGCTAAATGTATCTGAAATCCCAAGATCTCTCTCAATCCCGACGTAATGTATATTACCCTGTTCGCTCGGGAGAAAGTTCAGGGAAGTTTGATACTGCCTTTCCCCGTTCTTTATTGTAATTTTGTTAACCCCGGAAGCTATGTTGTCGGAAGTATACGGAGTTTTACTTACAAATTTATCGTTTATGTAAACTTCAGCAGATTCTCCGGAAACCTCAACTTTTATCCCGGATTTTGATCTAAGTTTATCGGCATTTGTGATGATATAGCCACCGAAATAGACTATAAGTCCCACACCTACAATACCGATTATATAGAGAGCTGCGTTGGGTAGTGATTTTTCCTTGTTGGCAATAGTAGATATTGACATGGAACAATACATAAATTATCACGGCAATGGTAAAATGGCAACATGGCCTGGTAGCCAAGTGGCAAGGCAAGGGTCTGCAAAACCCCCACCGCGGGTTCGATTCCCGCCCAGGCCTCCAGGAATTTCGGCAGGTCTCGGGGATCTGACAGGAAGTATCGTCACGATAATCAGTGTACTTATGACGTCGAAAGAAATATTACAAAAATACATAAACTTTTATACGGACCGTGGGCACAAACAAATCCCCAACGTTTCACTTATTCCGGAAGGAGACTCTACATTACTTTTCGTAAACTCCGGCATGTTTCCTTTAGTCCCTTATCTTTCCGGAGAACAACACCCCTTAGGTAAAAGATTGGTAAATGTACAACGTTCATTACGTTTTGAGGATATAGAAGAAGTTGGAACGACAATAAGACATACGATAGCTTTTCATATGATAGGGAACTGGTCGCTCGGTGATTATTTCAAAGAAGAACAGTTGCCGTGGGCATACGAATTTTTCATTGAGGTTTTAGGACTGGCTCCGGAAAAACTTTTCGCAACTGTTTTTGAGGGGGACGCCGATGCTTCGAGAGATGACGAATCCATAGCTATTCTGAAAGAAGTTTTCAAAAAATACGGCATTGAGGCAAAGGAAGGTGAAAGAATCTTTTTATGCGGTAAAAAGGACAATTGGTGGCAGCGCGGAGATGCCGTAGGTGAACTCGGAGGCCCCGACAGCGAAGTTTTTTATTATCTCGGAGAAGGCACGGGAGTAGGAAAATCACCGGCTGATAATCCTGATGATTTTTTAGAAATCGGAAATTCCGTGTTCATGCAATACAAAAAGACCGAAAAAGGCTGGGAACCCCTTTCACAAAAGAACGTAGATTTCGGAGGAGGTCTGGAAAGACTTGCCGTAGTTTCTCAAAACAAACGCGATATTTTCGAAACAGACAATTTCTGGCCAATCGTGGAAAAAGTAGAGGAATTATCGGGAAAACCATATTCTTCCGACGACAGAACCAAAAGAGCGATGAGGATTATTTCCGACCACATGAGAGCTTCGTGCCTACTTGGGATGGACGGTGTTCAACCCGAGAACAAAGATCAGGGGTATGTTTTGAGAAGGCTGTTAAGAAGGACGGTTAGATCGGGAAAAATTTTGGGGATTGAAAAAGAACTTACCTTTTCTTTGGTGGATCCCGTCGTAACTGCTGTCGGATGGCTTTACCCCCAACTATCAGAGAAGAAAGAACAGCTTAAAAAAATATTTACGGAAGAGGAAGAGAAGTTCAGGAAGACTTTAACAAAAGGTAATGCAATTTTGGAAAAAGCATTACTTAAAATCGGACAGGACGAACTAAAAAAGAAAACACTACGGGAGTGGGCACAGATGTCTTTCGACCTGTTCCAGTCCGTGGGGTACCCCGAAGAAATTTTCGTGGATGATCTCGAGGACAAGGGAATACTTCTGGATCACAAGGATTTTCACAAAGAGTTTTTGGCCGTATTTGACCTTCACCAGCAAAAGTCACGTGCGGGAGCAGAAAATAAATTCAAAGGCGGTTTGGCTGACCATAGCGAAGCAGTTATTAAATACCACACAACAACCCATTTGCTACAGGCAGCGCTCAGAAAGGTGCTGGGGGACCACGTGGGGCAATTAGGGAGCAACCTGACGGCCGAGAGATTGAGGTTTGATTTTTCTCATCACGGGAAAAAAATGACCGAGGAGGAAGTGGCTGAGGTCCAATCCATTGTGAACTCGAGGATAAAAGAAGCATTGCCGGTGGGTTTTATCGTGATGCCAAAGGAAGAGGCCGAAAAGTCGGGCGCCCTTTACATGAAAAATGAGACCTATCCTGAAGAAGTAAAAGTGTATTATGTGGGGAACGACTTTTCTAACGCGGTTAGCAAAGAGCTTTGCGGAGGCCCGCACGTGGCTAACACCGGGGAACTGGGGGAATTCGAGATATACAAGCAGGAAAGCATAGGAGAAGGCAAACTTCGTATCTACGGCCGTTTGAAGTAAAGAGTTGACACTCTCCAAGCCCAAGTGCTATAAATTGATACGTCACAAATCTAAGTAGTAATTTTTTATTGTAACGGAGGACTGTATGGCTTCAGTAGCTAAAATTAAACCACTTTTTGATTATTTATTGGTAGAGCCCACACAAAAGGACACTACGCTTCCGTCAGGTATTGTTATTCCTGACACCGCAAAAGAGAAACCCCTGGAAGGTAGAGTTGTAGCTGTAGGTTCGGGTAAAAGAGACGATTCAGGTAATAGGATTCCCATGGAAATAAAAGCGGGAGATACAGTTATGTTTAAAAAATGGGGCGGAACGGATATTAAATTAGACGGAAAAGACATGCTTCTCATTAAACAGGAAGATATTTTGGCTATAGTTGAGGGTTAAAGGAGGAAATATATGGCAATAAAAAACATAATTTATGGTGACGCGGCTAGAATGAAACTTAAGGCTGGTGTCGACAAGTTGGCAAAGGCTGTTGCAACAACGCTCGGACCTAAAGGGGGCAACGTGGCTTTGGATAAAGGCTGGGGAACGCCCGCAGTCGTGCATGACGGCGTTACAGTAGCAAAAGAGATCGAGCTGGAAGACAAGTTCGAAAATATGGGAGCCCAGATTGTAAAAGAAGCTGCTTCTAAGACTAATGACGTAGCCGGAGACGGAACTACAACAGCAACGGTGCTGGCCCAGGCAATAGTTGAAGCAGGGTTGAGAAACATCTCGGCCGGAGCAAACGCGATGATGGTAAAAAGAGGCCTGGAAAAGTCGGTTGATGCGGTAGTTGAAGAGATTAAAAGCATGTCCAAGAAGATTTCCAGTAAAGAAGAAAGGATTCAGGTTGCCACCATTTCCGCACAAAGTGAAGAAATCGGAAAAATAATAGCCGATGCGATGGAAAAAGTCGGAGAACAGGGCGTTATTACCGTCGACGAGTCGAAAGGTTTTGACATTGAGCTCGAATACAAAGAGGGAATGCAGTTCGACAAAGGTTATTCCTCACCCTATTTTGTTACCAATCCGGAAAAAATGGAATCAGTAGTTGAGGAGCCGTACGTATTGGTCACAGATTCCAAGATCTCAAGTATGCAGGATCTTCTGCCGATGCTTGAAAGTTTTGTCAAGGTCTCAAAAAATTTGGTAATAATTGCTGAAGAAGTTGAGGGGGAAGCATTGGCAACTTTAGTGGTAAACAAGTTGCGCGGTGTTTTAAATGTACTGGCAGTCAAAGCTCCGGGATTTGGTGATAGAAGAAAAGCTATGATGGAGGATATCGCTATACTCACCGGTGCAAGTTTTTTAAGCCAGGAAACAGGTAGAAAGCTTGATTCTGTAACGATAGATGATCTGGGAAGAGCAGACAGAGTAATCGCAGACAAAGATAATACCACTATTGTCGGCGGAAAAGGCGACTCAAAAGAACTTCAGGAAAGGCTCAAGCAAATTAGGACACAAATAGAACAAGGTACCTCCGATTACGATAAAGACAAGATGAAAGAAAGACTTGCAAAGTTGGGTGGTGGTGTTGCAGTGATAAAAGTCGGAGCAGCCACTGAGGCTGAATTAAAAGAGTTGAAGCTAAGGGTCGAAGACGCTGTCAATGCTACAAAAGCAGCCGTTGAAGAAGGTATAGTACCTGGGGGCGGAATCACTTTCCTTAACGTCAGAAAAGCAATCGATAATTTGGAACTTCAGGGAGATGAAAACACCGGATCCAAAATTCTTTACGAGAGTTTGGAAAAACCGGCGCGTTTGTTAATTAGAAACACAGGTGCCGACGACGGAAAGATATTGGCCGAAATTGAAAGAAGAATGGTTGAAGAGAAGAACACAAATATCGGCTACAACGTTGTAAAAATGTCATTTGTTGATATGGTGCTGGACGGCATTATAGATCCTGCCAAAGTTGCCCGAAGCGCTCTACAAAATGCCGTATCTGCCGCTACAATGATACTCACGACCGAATGTTTGGTTGCCGAAGCTCCAAAGAAAGACGAACCAAAGCTCGGTAACCCGGGAATGGGTATGGAAGATATGATGTAAGTTTCTTGTTAACTTGAAAGAGAAAATTAAATTGAGGGCGCCGAAAGGCGCCCTCTCGTTTTTAATAGGCTACTTAGACACTTTTAGTCTCTTCAGCGCGGATTTATAAGCTTCTATAATTCTGGGTGAGTTATCGTTTTTCCTAAAGTGGATTATGTGAGATTTCAATATTTCTGTAGTAACCTTTTTTTTCATGTAGATCATTTGAGATCGTTTCGCGATTTTTTCCAGAGCATTAAGAAGAATTCCGCTGCTCCTGCGTCTGGTCTTTGACGGGTAGTTAATTTTGAAATTCGGGAAATAATCCGAGACCCAACTATTCTCTTTCATGAATTGTAAATAGGTGTCAGTTTTGTCTACCACCGGTTGCATCATAGCAATATCTGAGGCGACATAAATATTTCTCCTATCCTTATCCCAAGCCATTTTTGTCTCGTCCATGAACAGATTTGTGCAAAAGCTTCCCGGCTGTCCGTCATACTCGGGGTGTTTTTGTAATATTTTAAGGATTGTTGCGACAAAACCTCTTGTCAACCAAACCCGGTTTTTACCTGTAACAATAAGTATGTCGACGTCAGAATCTTTTTCGGGGTTGTAAGCAGCCAAAGATCCTGTAACTGCAATCATTTTTATCCAGGGTATTCCGCCGAGGAACTTAATAAGATTAGTATTTTCCTTCAAAATTCTGTTCGCATGTTTGTATTTCCAAAGCCAGTTGGTATATTTTTCGCCACAAATTTCATACTTGCCATATCTTTTCCGGGCCCAACCTTCTTTTACTAAGCTGTTTAGAGCTTCTCTAAGTTTCTTTCCATCTGCAGGTTTTGTAGAGATCAGAAAGTTTGAGAGCTGATAAAAACTTATTGGGTATTGGAATATCGAACGGTAGGCAAGGGTGCGTTTTATTGCTTTTGCCGTTTCTTTTTTGCTGCTTTTTCTCATTTTAAAAGCCTTTGGGGGAGTCCTGGTAGGCATCTAGGGCTTTATTTACCAAAAGATCTGCGTCTTGATTATTTTCCCTCAGAACGTGACTGAACTCTATTTCTTTGAATCTTGATGCCAGTTCTCTGGCTGTTAGCCAGAGTGTTTTAAGATCGATATTTTTTACTCTATATTCTCCCTTCAGTTGTTTCACTATTAATTCGCTGTCCAGACGGCAGTCTAGGTGTGATATCTTTCTTTCTAACGCTGCTTTTAGCCCTTCTATCAGGGCTGCGTATTCTGCTTGATTGTTCGTAGCTTTTCCGATGTACGTTCCCAATTCAAATATTTTTTCTTTTTTCTCGTTTCTGATAACTACTCCTATTGCTGAAGGTCCCGGATTTCCCCGTGCCCCTCCGTCGGTATTCATCTGGTATTTCATTTTAGATATTCCTTAAATGTTATTTTGAGAAGAACGGAAACTAAGCCGAGTAACAAACCGCCGGCCACGTAATTTATAAAGGGTCTCTGTTCTTGTTTGACAGTGGGGTTGTTCGAAAGAGACGATACTGATATGTTTTCATCCGAACCTGCGTTGACTTTTTTACTGGTGTCGAGGAATTTCGAAGAAATTACCGTAAAGGTATTTAACGATTTATTGTAATCGTAGTCGGACACTCTGATAGTAATCACCTGCGGTCCGTTTTTCGATACTCTGTAGCTTCTTGAAAGCTTTCTAATGCTGGTGTCCGTTACGGGAATTCTTAGTTCTTCTAACACAGCCCTTTTTAAATCCTGGCTTTCTAAAAGACCTACCGCCGTATTTGTATATGATTGGGCGGTCTGTTGCGCGTAGTAGCCTTCGTAAGTGAAGAATTCGGTACTTGGACGGTCCGCTGTTCTGCCCACAAAATAGGAAGCTTCGGTGTTATACTTTCCCGGTAAAAAAGATGCAGCTAAGCCCAAGAGTCCCCCGCAAAATATAAACAGCCCTATTTCTCTACGTTTTTTATTCAAAATTTTAAGTATTTCTTTTAACTCCATAAGTGCTGTCTGAATTAGAGGCCCAAATTCATGTCTGAATTAGAGGCCCAAATTCATGTCTGAATTATAGCAATAAATTCACTACATGAATTGTAGCAACAATTTGCCAATTTAGATTAACAAATCATTGTGCCGGTTGCCCACTTTTGGTTATACTTATAACCAGAATTTGTTAAGAAACTGCCCTAATGGTCAAAAGTCAGTCCATTAAAAAAAATTCGCTCGCCCCAACGATTTTAGTGAGTGGTGGCGCAGGATTTATAGGATCTCACCTTGTTGAGGCGTTGCTAGCTAACGGAGCGAAAGTTCTGGTAGTTGACAATTTTAACACCGGAAAAGAAATTCACGTAAAACATCTATTATCTAACCCTAATTTTGCTCTTTTTAATGTGGATATAAATGAGGGTCTTCCTCCGGAAATCGAAAGCGTTGACTATGTTTTTCATATGGCTGGTCTTGAGGACTACATGTACAGTAAAGACAACCCGACGCTGGATTCATTACTCACAAATTCTTTGGGGACGAAAACACTTTTGGATTTGGTCCGTCGTTCGGAGGCCAAGTTCGTTCTTATTTCCACAATCGACGTTTATCAGGGAAGGATGTCTCAGGACGAGCTGGCAAAATATTTCGGACTTTCCAAACCTGAGGAAAATAAATTCAGCTTAATAGAAGCCAAAAGATTTGCGGAAGCAGTAGTTTGGGAATACTTCAAAAAATATGATCTCGACGTTCGCATAGTAAGACTCCCCGAGGTATACGGGCCGCGGATGAGTTTTGATTCAAGCGGCGTGATGGGGCTGTACATAAGAACGTTGATTGAGAATAAGGATATTGAAGTTCAAAACGATGGTGTAGAGAAGGAATATTACCTTTACGTTTCGGATGCAGTTAGCGGCATTTTGAGATCGATGTTTAACCAGGAAACAAAAGGGAATATTTATTCGCTGGTACCGGAATCAGCAATTACGCAGCTTGAGCTGGCATATCTACTTAGAAGTGTTGCTGACGGGAATCTTCAGATCAGCTTTAAACAATCAGGGCCTTCTCTGCCTTTCCGTGGTCCCGTTCCCGAGACATTTAATTTGAAGGATTTGTCATGGAAACCGCGTATAAGTTTAAAGTCGGGTGTTATCGATACTCTAAAATGGTTCGGATATTCGGTTAATCAGAATACTTTTAAGCCGACCAAGTATGTTGAGGAAAAGGCGATATCAAAGGGAACCCAGACAACCGCAGTAGTATCTTCTGAGCCGGCGAGTGTAAGTTCTATATATCCCCCCAATAGTTCCGATTTATACACAAAAATGTACCCGACAAAGCCTGTAAAATCTCACAAGGTTCTGAATTTAAAATCTTTATTTAGTTCTGGCAAAAAGAAGGAGCTTGTTACAAAACAAACCCCGTCCACAAAAAAATTACCCAACTTTTTGGGTAACCCTAAATTTTTCACAGCTACTGCAATATTCATATCAGCTATACTTGTATTTTTGGTTAATCCAGCCTTAAGTCTTTACTCGAATGCCCGTTCGGGCGCATCCGCGCTACAAAAAGTTGCTGTTGCAGGTTCTTCGTTTGATGTAAATAGCTTATCGAAAAATACTATTCTAGCCTCCAAAAAATTCGAAGCAGCAAGAAAAAACCTGTCGAATCTTAAATGGATTTTTTCATTCTCAGGAAAATCAGAAGAGTACATAAGTTACTTCCGTATGTTTTCATCCCTGCAAAATTTTTCGGATTCAATAGAACATCTTTCCAAATCAGCTGAGCCGTTGGAGGGTATGTGGGAAGTTCTACGTCCCGATACTGAAAATGTTTTGACGCGCGAAACTGTAGATACCGCAAAGCTTGAAATAGATTCGGCTCAAAAACTTCTTTACATAGCCCAGGCTGATTTTAACGGGGTAGAACAAAAACATATTCCGGAAAAATACAGAAGTTATATTTCAGACTACGGAAAGTATATAAATACTTTGCAACAAAATTTGGATCTGACTACAAAAATAATTGGGGAAGCTGCAACTGTTCTGGGTGTTGATAAAGAGACCACGTATATAGTTTGGTTTCAAAATTCGAATGAGATAAGACCGACGGGTGGTTTTATAGGTTCGTATGGTCTCTTAACTTTTAATAAGGGTAAGCTGAAGGATTTGAAGATAGATGATATTTATAATCCTGATGGGCAGATTTTACTAAGAGATATAAAGACAACTCCGCCTGAGATAATTTCGAAATATTTGGCTGAAGATAGACTATATCTGAGGAATTCAAACTGGGAGCCGGATTTTCCCACAGCGGCGGGAGTTTTTAACGATCTGTTTTATAAGATAGACGGTCAGCATGTTGACGGGTACATAGCTGTTGATCTTAAATTTGTCGAAGGAATACTGAGAGCAACCGGTCCTGTGTTCCTGGCTGCTTACAACGAGGAGATTAATGCAGAAAATCTTTATGAAAGGACACAGTATCACAGCGACTTTAACTATGTCAGCGGTTCCGATCAAAAAAGATCTTTCTTAACTATTCTCGGGAGCAAGCTTTTAGAGAAAATGTTTTCTCTGCCAAAAGATAAATTACCTAATTTACTTTCCGAAACGGAAAAATCTTTGAGTGAAAAACATTTGTTGATAAATCTTCCAGCCGGGGAGTTGAGCGAAGTATTAAAAGAGAAGAATTGGAACGGGCAGGTGGTATCTGTTGAAGGCGATTATCTTTATGTAGTCAATTCAAACTTAGGTGGTACAAAAGCAAATTATTTTGTAAGAAATAATACAGATTATGAAATAAGTTCCATGACGCGGGACGGGGTTTTAAGAGCTAAATTAAAATTGACTTACACTCATACGGGAGAATCTATGGCATGGCCCGGGGGTCCTTATAAAAACCATGTAAGAGTTCTTGTCCAAAAAGGAGCCAAACTTACGGGAGCGGAATTTGTTGATGCCGCGGGGAAAACTGTTGATGTTTTTAAAGAGATAGGTATAAATCACCCGAACGGTTACGATGTTTTTAGTTATGATCTTGTGGTCAATCCTAAAGAAGCTGTTTCCTTGGTCATAAAGTACGATTTACCCGAGAGCCTTAATGTATCAAAAGATAAGCTCTCTTATAACTTATATGTTCAGAAACAACCCGGAACCGATGCCGATCCTTTTAGCTTTACGTTTCTTCCTCCGTTCGGTACCGAAATAATAAAAGCAAGCAAAGAATTAGATATTTTGAATAATATGATTATGAACACATCAGGTTTGAGTAGGGATATAAATTACTTTATAGAGCTTCGCTGATATAATAAACACAAATGGCACTAGCAGACATGCCCCAGTCAAATAAACAACACGCTGTTCCTCAGAATGTCATGAGCGTGGATTTCAAACTTATCGGCGATCTCACAATGAGGCAGTTTGCCTATGTCTTCATTGCCGGAATACTGGCTTATCTATCATATGTTTTTTTTATCGGTATTTTTCGTTGGCCACTTGTATTTTTTATAGCCTTTATGGGAATAGGTTTTGCATTTATCCCCGTTCAGGAAAGAGGTATGGACGAGTGGATAGTGAATTTTTTCAGAGCCATGAATATGCCGACGCAGCGTGTCTGGAAAAAAGAACCCACTATTCCGTCCGCGTTTATGTACGATGACCTTGCTACTTTAAAGCAGGAGCTTATTACACTAGCACCGACGTCCAGCAGAAGAAAGCTGGAGGAATACCTAAAATATCAAACCAGTCCGGAGGAAGTGGATCCGCTCGATATTCCGGAAAAAGAGTACGCTAAAAAAGTAAAAGATGCGTTTCCGGCCTATAAGAAAAAAAGCAGTACTGGAGCAACGGCCTTTTCCCGTTCTTCGTATGGTGCCCAACCGGTGGGAGTTCAGCCCGCAGTCGCTCCGGTTGCGGGAGCCCCCGTGTCCACAGCTGTTGGTTTAGAACCACCCAAAGAAGAAGGAATTTTGGTAGAAACCCCCCAGGTTGGTGCTGTCCCGGTTGAAAAATTGGAAAGTAAGGATCAGGGCGTGATTCAAAAGCGCAAAGATGCAGGTCTCTTTCATATCTTCAGAGCAAAAGAAGCACAAAAAGCTCGGGAGGAAGCGATAGCTAAAAAAACTTCAGGAAGTATACCGGCACCCGCACCTCAAGGTGCCTCGTCGGGCTCGGTATCTTTAAGCCCAATGACCCCCGACATGCACTCGGGGCGCAGGTTTATAAACCTGCTCCCGTCCCAAGGCGAACTAATTCTACCCATCAGGGGTGAAAGGGTTCTTCGTACTTCAGAGGAAATATCAGTAGAAGAAAGCATAAATGACAAGGCTTTAAAACTTCAATCTTTGTTGAAAAAGATTAAGGAAGAGGAAGGGATCAAGCTTTCCAAACCCCGCGTTATACCCGTTCCCGTGGTCCAAAAGAAAGAGCAGGAGGCTCAGGAGGTTCACGATGAGGCAAAGGATGTAGTAGAGAAGCTTAAAACCCAAAGCGGTGAACTCACGGACGAAATAACAAGACTCAAAAAGAATATACAGACCACGCATACCCCCGGTACAGCTTCCGAAACCCAATCCAGATTATTGAAAGATTTGGAAACCAAGCAACAGACAGTCGAAGAAAATTATAAGGTACTTAGCCGCGGCATCCAGAGTTTAAAATCCCCACCTTCCGGGGATACTTCAGGACCTTCGCGGTTGAACATAGACAGTTATCCTCTGGGCAGTGTTACTCCGAATACTTTACACGGAGTGGTCAAAAACGCCGAAGGTAAGGTCCTGACCGATGTTCTTTTGATAGTTAAAAATGAACGGGAAGAACCTGTACGTGCTTTGAAAACTGATAGTTTGGGAAGGTTCGAATTATTGTCTGCTCTTGGTAATGGCAAATACTCAATAGAGGTAAAACCTTCGGATGAAATTAAATTGTCCTTTGAGAAAATTTCTGTAGAATTAAAAGGTGAGGTAGTGCCTCCATTTGTGATATCCGGTAAATAATATGGCTGCTCAAACGACACCTACAACTCAAGATCATTTGGATATTTACGACGTAAAAGACAATCTTGTCCTTTTAAAAAATGGTGCTGTTTGCGCTGTTTTACAAACAACAGCAGTAAATTTTGATTTGTTATCTGAAATTGAACAGGACGCCATAATTGCTGCTTTTTCAATGTTGTTGAATTCTATAACTTTTCCAATTCAGGTTGTTATAAGGTCGAGAAGGCTGGATATTACTAAATATATTGAAAAAGTTTACAGAGTTGAAACCCGTTTGAGCGATCCGTTACTCAAATTTCAGGCCCAAGCCTACAGAAAATTCGTTCAGGAAGTTATTAAAAAGAATGATGTTTTGGATAAAAGGTTTTACGTCGTCATACCCACTAGCGTAGCCGAACTGTCCCAGCCGGGATCGGGACCTTTTGATTGGGTAATGAAGTTAACGGGACAGCACAACAAGAGAGCGTCATTTAACGTGGATAAAGTACTCAATGATGGAAGAATTGAACTTGCGCCGAAAATAGATCACGTGATTAAGGAATTTAACAGGCTGGGAATAAAAACCAAACAGCTGACAACCCAGGATTTGGTGGAGCTATACTTTGATATCTACAACCCCACGACTATCCATGGGCAACGTATAAGAACAGGAATAGATGATTACACGACGGCGATAGTAAACCCCGCCATCATAGAGGAATAATATGGGATTAAATCTTTTTACAATAGGTGCAAATAAACCACAACCCAAGAAACAGCAACAGGGTAAACAAGGAGAAAAAACTCCGGCACAGGTATTAGCCGAAGGAATGTTAAATGTTAGAGATATCATTGCACCCTCTGCAATCGAGGTAGATTTTACTTACCTACGCATAGGTAATATGTATTTCAGAACCATATTCGTTTCAGGATACCCGAGATTTGTCGGAGCGAACTGGCTGTCTCCGATAATCAACTTCGAGCACACGTTGGATGTTTCGATGTTTTATTACCCCGTTAAGTCCAAGGTTATTTTGGACGATCTGAGAAGGAAGATTACAGAACTCGAAGCTACTACAATGACCAATGTAGAGAAGGGTAAGATAATCGACCCTGTTGTTTCGGCGGCACTTGAAGATGCAAAGACTCTTCAGGAACAGCTTGTTAAGGGCGTGGAGAAATATTTTCAATTTTCTTTCTACATCACCATATCGGCCGAAACGCCCGAGGAACTTGAATCGATAACTTCAAAACTGGAAAGTACTTTAGGCGCCCTGCTCCTTATTTCAAAAGTTGCTTCACTCCAAATGGAAGATGCTTTCCAATCGTCAATTCCAACCGGATTAGACAAGTTGTTGATTACGAGGAATATGGATACAACCAGCCTTGCCACCACTTTCCCTTTCACTTCTTCGGATTTAACTATGGAAGAAGGAATCATGTACGGTATCAACAGGCACAACGGTTCGTTGGTAATCTTCGACCGTTTCTCACTTGAAAATGCCAACTCGGTTGTCTTTGCTAAATCAGGTTCAGGTAAATCTTATTTCGTAAAGCTGGAAGCGTTGAGATTACTTGTGTTCGGTTCTGAAGTTATGATCATCGATCCTGAAGAGGAATACAGAACACTGTGCGAAGCCGTCGGCGGAAATTACATCGATTTCTCGGCAAACTCCTCTCACAAAATAAATCCGTTTGACCTTTCAGGAGTTGCAGTTGAAGGCGAAAATGAACTTGGTCAAAAACTAATCGGTCTAATCACGCTACTTAAACTAATGCTCGGCGGACTAACCGCTTCGGAAGAAGCCATTCTGGACAGGGCTTTAATAGAAACTTACAGGATAAAAGGTATTACGACCGACCCCGATACTCAGTCGGGTATTGAACCCCCTGTTATGGAAGATCTCTATAAAGTCTTGATGGGAGCTTCCGAACCCGAAGCTAAGGGGATGGCCGAAAGACTTGAAAGATTTATTAAAGGGTCAATGACGGGTATTTTCGATTCCCAGTCAAACATAAATCTTGATAGTAAAATGACAGTATTTTCTACTAAAAATCTTGAAGAGGCTCTAAGACCAATTGCCTTTTATCTAATTCTTGATTTCGTCTGGACGAGAATAAGACGCGATCTCAAGAAAAGAATCCTGATAGTGGAGGAGGCTTGGTATTTATTACAAAACGAAGATAGCGCAAGATTTATCTACAGTATTGCGAAAAGAGCCAGAAAATATTATTTGGGACTCACGACAATTTCTCAGGATGTCGACGACTTTTTATCTTCGGAATACGGAAAAGCAATTGTTACAAACTCATCTATTCAAATTCTTTTGAAACAACACCCCGCCGGTATTGATAAAGTTGCGGAAACATTTTATTTGTCGGAAGGCGAGAAGAGATTGTTACTTGCGGCTGCAGTTGGAGAAGGTTTGTTTTTTGCCGGTGCCAACCACGTTGCAATAAAAGTTATGGCTTCTGAGGCGGAACATAAACTTATTACTACAAATCCGGAGGAACTCCTGAAGCTGAGGGAGCAGGGTTTGATAAAGGCACCGGGTTCTAATAGTCCGAGCACGACACCGCCGGTACCTCCCATTCAGAAACCTTACGAGCAGGTTGGGCAACCCGCCGGACAAGATACTTCTACTATTACGGACACTGAGACTTCAATACAAAACCAGGGTGAAAATAAGCCCGAGGAAAACAGGGTAGAACAATCTGTACCGCCAAAAGAGCCCTCCTCGGAAGATATATTGAGATCTGTGGAGTCCTTATCAAAAGATCAGGGAACGATAAATCTCGGAAACACCCCGCCACAGTCGGGTCCTACTCCCCCAGTCGAACTATAGTCCATACCCTATAGTCTGACTATTTTGTAGTTTTGGGCTATAACTGCCCCATCGAAAATTCAAGAACAACTGCCCAAATTAGGTAGTAATACCTTCATTCTAATATCCAGATTTCGGAGGAAAAATGAATAAGAAATGGTTTTCACGTGCTATTCTGGCTTTCAATCTGGCCGTTCTTATTTACTCTGTATTAACGACATCTCAGCTAGTGTACAACCGGGAATATGCGACACAGAAAACTGCGTACTTTGTTATGCAGGCTATGGGTTGGGAGATAAAGGTCTGTAATTATCGTGAATACAGTCCTGATTGGAAGGTCATTTTTGGTTCCGATCCAGAACGCTACCTGTTTGCCGAGGATATATTCAAAGCAACAGAAAAGGCCTGGGAAAATGACGGGAAATATCTGGTGGACAAGACAGACGATAACCATATCAGCATCTGTCCGATTAACTCCGGTTTGTCGTACTAAACTAAAACCGCCTCTGGGGAATGTGAACAAGCAATTTTCACAAATCCCCAAGGCGGCTCTTTTTTAATCATAAAACTTATTACTGAAATCGAATAAAAATTGTGTGGAAACCCGTCTTACAACTGAATCGGCATTATTATATGCAAAAAATCTTCGGTAACGTCGGTTTTGAAAATACACGCGGTACTATTTGAACTTGCTTCCATGTTTATCTTCTCGCCTTTTACGTTATTCAAAAAATCGAGAAGATACTTTGAACTAAAAGCTATCTCCAACATTTCCCCCTCTGTTTCAGCAGGAATCTCACTCTCATGAGTTCCGGTCTCGTTGTTCAAAGAAGAAATTTTTATTAATCCTTCCGGGTCTACGCGTAACTTAATAGTGTTGTTAGTTCCCTCTTTTACAAATACCGTAGTTAATCTAACAGCTTCTAAAAATTCACCTGCGTTAAAAACTGCTTTTACGGGGGCGACCGTGGGTATTATTTTTTTATAATCCGGGTATTGTCCGTCGATAATTCTTGTTGCTATAGTTGTGTCTTCGGAAGAGAAGAGCGCAAGATTTTCATTCTCACTAAGTATCATTTTCAGAGGCGATGCAGATGATGCGAATACTTTACTTACTTCTGCCAGTGTTTTCGCCGGAATAAGCGCAGTAAATTGTTTCGCGTCCGATTTGTCTATGGAGATTGATTTTTCGGAAAGTCTGAAACCATCGGTGGCCGCAAAATTCATTACACCTTTGTCGTATGTAACGTACACACCTGTGAAAATGGGCCTACTCTCGTCCATAGAGGAAGCGAACGTGACCATAGACACTGCCTGGGCGAAAATCGTTGGGTCAAGCTCTAAAGAAGTTTCGTTTTTTGAAACACCGGGAAGCTCAGGATAATCTTTAGCATCGGTTCCGTTTAACTTGGATTTTGTATTGTCGGATTTCAAGTGAAGAATATCGTTATCCATTTTTATTTCAATAGTTGAGGGGTGAAGATTGGCAACCAGCTCCTTTAAAATTTTTGCAGGAACCGTGATGGCGCCCTCTTTATCAATAGAGGCGTTGACATAGGTAGTGATTGCTGTTTCAAGATTGGTGGCGGCCAGTTTAATACGTCCGTTTTCGGTAGAAATCAATACATTAGATAGAATGGGAAGAGAACCTTTAGCAGGGACAGCCCTGGTTATTATCTGAAGGCCTTTATTTAAATTTTCCTGTAGGCAAGAGAATTTCATTTTATTTTTTAATAAAAACTGACCTCATTTTTTGGGCTTTAATGTAACTCTTCGGTCACGTCCTTCTCCGGAGCTTTCTGAGATGACATCGTCGTATTCGGCAACAAACATGTGGATCTGTCTTCTTTCCCATGGATCCATAGGAGGAAGCTCGACGTCTTTTTGAAAAAATCGGACCCTATCGATGTAGCTTTTAGCCATGTTCTGGATCTTTTCCGCGCGCTGATCTTTGTATCCGTTTATATCTATCAATACCGTAACTTGTTCTCCTGTTTGTCTTAAAACAGTCAGGTGCAAAATGCTTTGTAGAGCATCCAATGATTGGCCCTGGTGCCCTATTAAAAAATTCAGGTTATTGCCCTGTATTTTTACTTCAAAAATACCGTCGTCCTTACCGTTAATTTCGTAATTAGGATTTATTTTCATAAACCCGAATATATTATCTAAAGTGTTTTTTATTACTTCCACAATGTTCATTTTTTTGCTCCTTTAGCTAACGATAATTTCTTAACCCAGGGCTCCAGGCCGCCCCACCCACTGGTGAAGTACGTCTGGGCAATTTGAAATAGGGTCGAAACAACTATGTATATCATAACACCTGAGGGCAAGGTCAGACCGAAAACAAAAAACATGAGCGGCATGACATATAGGTTTTGTTTTTGCATGGACTGCAGCATGTCGTCGGTTTTATCCGGAGTTTTCTTAACGAGCTTATCGTTTATTTTGGAGAAAGGCATCATCATTTTAGTTGCTAAAAACTGGAAGACTACTGCTAGTATGGTGATAATAAATAATGGATCGGGTTTTGATAGGTCGAGGTAAAGGAATTTGGTGTTTATCGTCTCATCCTGACTAAATTGAAATTGCTGAAAATATATATTTTTGTTTAAGTCGTTTATGCTTGTTCCATCGGTCATTGTTATAACTGATCTGTAAACAGCTATCATGAAAACCAGTGTCACTATTGTGGTCAGACACCCCGACGCCGGGTTGATCCCGTGCTTTTTCATAAGTTCCATTTGCATCGCCGCCATCTTTTTCTTATCGTGTTTATATTTTTCTTTTATTTTCTGAATTTCCGGTTGTATATCACGCTGTTTCTGGCTCATCTTAATAGAAGGAAGGGTCACAGGTATCATAATGGCCTTTATTATCAGGGTGAAAAGAATTATTGCTACACCAAGATTTCCCACAAAAGAGTAGATAATAATTAATATGTTAAATATCGGATTTAAAATTATATTTTGCCAGATTTCCGCCATAATCGTTTATTTTACAGGATCGTAACCTCCTTTGGAAAACGGATTACATCTTACCAGCCTTTTTGCTCCCAGGATAGTACCTTTTAAGGCGCCGTACTTTTCCACGGCTTCGTAGGTGTAATCGGCACAGCTGGGTGTGAATCTGCAGGTACTTATACCAAAATTGCCGGGACTAAGCGTTTTTTTGTATATTTTTATTAAAATCAGTATCAATTTCTTCATATGTTTTTCCTGCCGAAGAGTGCTTGGGATATATGGAAACCCAGCGGTCCGCGGGTATCAAAGCCAGGTTTTTCCTTACAGTTTCGCGGAAAAGCCTTTTTATCCTGTTTCTGTCGGTAGCATTCTTACTGAATCTGGTAGAGACAACAAAACCTATTTTCGGTTGTCCTGTGTAGTTTTCGGGTTTTAGGATGTATAAGATGAAGTTCTCGCCCTCGATTTTTTGACCATATTTCTTGGTTATCTTGAATTCAAAGGGTGTAGAGAGACGGTTTTCTTTTCTCAACATTTAGGATTACTTGCCGTTATAAGCTACCGCAAGCCTTTTTCGACCTCTAAGTCTTCTTCTTTTCAGGACGTTGTTACCGTTTTTGGTAGAAGTTCTGTTTCTAAAGCCGTGTTTGCGGACTCTTTTAACTTTTTTTGGCTGCCATGTTCGTTTTGTTTTAGGCATAATAATTACCTCGAAAGGGATTATACTTGGTCGTTGGCGTTATATCAAGAAGGTATTCTATTGGATAAATAGACCGATTTTTTGTATAGTCTACCAATGGACCAGATAAAACCCGAGATAACATACGAAGACTTCTCAAAACTTGATATACGCGCGGGAACCGTCCTGTCGGCCGAAAGAGTAGAAGGGTCCGAAAAACTCATCAAACTCCAGGTAGACTTTGGCACGGAAATCGGCCAAAAACAGATCCTGACAGGGTTACTAAAATGGTACAAGCCTGAAAGCTTTGTGGGGCTACAAACAACCTTTATCCTAAATCTTCCTCCCCGAAAAATGATGGGTCTGATGTCGGAAGGAATGATTCTTGCTCTGGGGTTGTCCGACGAAGAAAAACCGGCCCTTCTAAAACCCAAAAGAAAAGTTAAAAACGGAGAAGGCGTACGTTAAGTGAAGCCCAAAACATATTACATAAAAACATTCGGATGTTACTCTAATACGGCCGATTCAGGCACAATGTCCGGAATGTTGGAAGTGCTAGGTTATGAACTTCTCCAAGTTCCCGAATTTAAGACCGAAAAAGAAACTCTGCAATTTGTTATGAAGGACGCCGACCTTTTAATCGTAAACTCCTGTTCTGTCCGCCAGAAAAGCGAAGACAAGGTTTACGGCATAGGTAAGGTGGTAAAGGAAATAAAAGACCTCGCCGGCCACAAGCCATTTATCATCCTGGCCGGATGTATCGTGGGGAGTGTTACGGGAGAAAGACAGAGATACGATTTCGCCACACTGAAAAAGAAAACTCCCTGGGCGGATTTGTACATGAATCCTTCTCAAATACACGAACTGCCTTTACTACTTAAAAAAGAAGGATTATTAAGCGAGTGGGCGGCCGGAAATAAAGTAATAGAAGGCGCGCAGGACACAGCCACGCACGCTTTTATTAACATTTCGCAGGGCTGTGACAACTTTTGTGCATTTTGTGTAGTTCCCTACGCGCGGGGAAGGGAAGTATCCCGCAGCAAAGAGGATATTCTCAAGGATATCGGGCGTTTGGTTAAAAAAGGTGTAACGGAAATAACTTTATGTGCCCAGAATGTAAATTCCTGGGGGTTATCGGTTAAAGAAAAGTTTCAAATTAGAACAGGGAGCAACCAGAAACTGCCTTTTGCCGCGCTATTAAGGGAAATTCATGATATCCCTGAAATTAAGAAAATAAGTTTTTTGTCATCGAATCCCTTTGATTTTACAAACGACCTTGTTGATGCGGTGTCTTTGCCCAAAATCGACAATTATATCCACATAGCGGTACAGTCTGGAAATAACGACGTTCTTCACGGGATGAACCGCCGGCACACTATCGAGGATTTCACCGCCCTAATAAATAAATTAAATAAGGTGAAAAAAAATATTGAAATCGGAACTGATCTGATTGTTGGTTTTCCCGGTGAAACCCGCGAACAATTTATGGACACCGTCGAACTGGTTAAAAAATCAAATTTTTCAGTAGCTTTCATAGCTATGTACTCTTCGCGTAAAGGAACCGTTTCGGAAACGACACTTGCTGACGATGTTCCTTCCATTGAAAAAAAGTATCGACACGATTTTCTTACCAAGGCATGGAAGGATTCGAAGAAGAAAGAACGTCTATGAAAGTTTTCGTAATAGTGGGTCCAACATCAACCGGCAAAACTTCTCTATCCGTTGAATTATGCAAAAAGCTGGGTGGGGAAATAATCTCAGCGGACTCCAGACAGATTTATAAGTACATGGATGTCGGGACAGGCAAACTTCCTCTTGGTAGTTCTGCGGGTATAAAAAAAGGCGAAGGATTTTGGGAGTTGGAAGGAATTAAGGTTTGGGGATACGACCTCGTAGCCCCTGACCAGTATTTTTCAAGCTACGATTTCGCAAAGTATGCACTGGAGAAGACCGAAGAGATTTTTTCCGGCGGCAAGAATGTATTTCTTGTAGGCGGCACCGGGTACTACGTAGACACCGTAACCGGGAAATTAGTATTAAATAACAATATTGAACCTGATTTTGAGCTTCGTTCGGAACTCGAAAAAAAGTCCCTTCCGGAGTTGCAGTCTCTCCTCACGTCGTTAAATCTAGAGGCCTTCCAAAAAATAGATAAAAATAATCCGGTGAGATTAATCCGCGCTATAGAAAAAGAAAAGGGGCAGAAAAAAAATCTGACTCCCCTACCCCACCCCGACGCCGAATTTATTTATGTCGGACTTTCAGGCTCCCGCGAATTTTTGTATTCCAAAGCTGACAGATGGGTTGAAGAAATATGGAAAAATAATCAAGTGATTTCTGAAACAGAAAACTTGTTGTCCATGAACTTTGGTTCTTTCCCACCTCTCCGCGGACTTGTGTATAAAACTGCGGTGTCCTTTATAAATAAGGAAATTGCGGAAGCAGAAGCTGCGCAGAGGATAAAGTTTGATATTCACGCTTACATCAGACGTCAGCAAACGTGGTTCAAGCGTAACGCGGATATTAAATGGTTTGATGTTTCAGTCGATTCCCATAGGGAAAACGTGTATAGTTTCATTAAGGAGAAATTAAAAAATGGATAAACAGGTCGTCATTTCTTTTAAAACTATTTTATTAACTTTTGCGGTCATCCTTGCAGGTTACGTAATTTATAGATTGGGTTCTGTCATAGGCATCTTCGCTATCGCCACTTTGTTAGTTATCGTTATGGAGTCGGTGATAAATTATTTCATGAGGCTCACGGTTTTTAACAAACCCTTGAAACGTGGTGTCGCCGTTCTGGTTTCGTACGGGCTGTTGTTGCTGGTAATGATCGTGATAGGAACAGTAGGGTTGCCTCCTGTTATAGCGCAATTCCAGAAAATGATTGTTGGAATTTCACAGATTGCTCAGGAACTTAATCTCGGTGATGATTTTAGCCTCCAGCTTAAAGACTTTTTACCCGAGGCTGCCAACGTTTCATCCGAACTTTTGTCGGTGACTATTTCGGTTTTTTCAAACGCAACTACGATATTCAGCATATTCGTAATCGCGATTTACATGTCCCTGGATTGGAAAAATCTTAAGAAACGTTTTTTTACACTTTTCCCGGAACGTTTGGAAGACGAGGTCGAAGATACTTTTTTGGAAGTAGAAAGAAATGTTGGTCAGTGGTTAAAAGGCCAGCTTCTTTTAATGTTGATTGTAGGTGTGGCAAGTTTTATCGGATTACTGTTACTTGACATTAGATATCCTTTAGCTCTGGCAATGGTCGCCGGTTTATTGGAAATAGTTCCGATGATAGGGCCGGTCATCTCTGCTACAGTAGCGGCTATTATTGGTTTCTCCGATACACCTATAAAAGGTGTGGGTGTTATTGCTTTATTTATAATCATCCAACAGCTGGAAAATAATTTTCTCGTTCCGAAGATTATGCAGAAAGTATCGGGATTTAGTCCTTTGATTATTCTATTGGCATTATTAATCGGTTCGGAATTTTTCGGAGTGGTCGGGGCAATTGTTGCGGTGCCTACAACTATGATTATTTCGATAATTCTTAAGAGGGTTTTGGGTCGGTCGGATTAAGTTTTGTTAACCTCCGGCTGTGTTTAACTTCAAGTACGGGAAGCGAATAAGCCAGATTCTGTTCGCCCTTGCGGGTTGCGAACCATCTATCTACGCCCCATCTTCGTGCCTCGCCGAGCAGGCTGATAACGGCACATTCGTGGGTTGCTGAGGGGTGGGATTGCCCGTTTCACCCTGTTTCATGGCAAAGCTTTAGAAACAGGCTCGTCTCTGTTGCTCTCGGAGCGCGTTCTCGCCCTCCGTTCTTTTGCCCTTTCGGGCTAAGACACCAGAACTTACGTTTCGGAGATTGCCCTCCGTCCCCCTGCTCTGTACAGTCTGGACTTTCCTGGCCATAGGCCCGGTTCGCCTGCTTCCCGTGGCCGTATTTTACCACCTTTTCCTTTATCGGTAATGTTTTCAGCGCACGGAAAAATGTATCAACCGGCCAACCTTACGTGTCTGGAATCTATCTACTCAGAGTGGTTGCCGATGAGCAACACCCACGCTGACTATGATGAGATAACCTTTTGTACCAGATAAAAGTGTTGCGAACAGACAACTTCTGAGTACTCGAGGCTGTTGTCCTGTGAGCAACACACCCGACCTATGATATTATTACCCCATGACCGAGCCACTCGATCCAAACAAATATCACGTGTTAACTCCGGCGGGTAAAAAGAGAATTATATTTGCCGGGCTTTTTTTCGTACTTATTGTGTTGCCTTTTTTATTGCGCGCATATTACCGTGTGGCAATAAATAGACCCTCACAATCCGGAAAGGAAGTAAGTGTTGAGATTATGAAAGGCGAGGGGGTCGCCGACATTGCGCGTAACCTTGTGGATAAGGGAGCTATTAATTCTGATTTTCTATTCAACGTTTATGTTTACACAGGAAATCTCGGTACCAAGATACAGGCGGGAACTTATAAAATACCTGCAGGATCAAATTTAAAGCAAGTAGTAGAAATAATTCAGCACGGCACAAACGACCTTCAACTTACTTTTCTCGAGGGTTGGCGTACCGAAGAATTTGCCCGTCTGGCTACAAACAATCTCGATAACATTGATTTTGAGGAATTTGTAAGTTTGGCCAAAGACAGCGAAGGATTCCTCTTTCCGGACACATACAGCATAAACAAAGACATCCAGGAAAAAGAGTTGCTAAGTATCTTTACATCTACTTTCACCGAAAAAACCAAAGACATTTTAACCGAAGATAAGTTGTCAAAAGCAGGGCTGACCAAAGAGCAGGTAGTAATTTTTGCTTCAATGCTCGAGCGCGAAATACACTCGGAAGAAGATAGACCTGTTGTCGCCGGAATTATTATCAAAAGATGGAGAGAGGAAATGAAGCTGGATGTAGATGCAACCACACAATATGTTGCAGCATGGCAGGATATATGCGGTGCCCCCGAGAGATGCATCCCCGCTTTTGAGGAGGTAGTAAACTTTGACTGGTGGCCGACAATTCTTACGCAGGATGATTTGGAGTTGGAAAGTCCCTACAACACTAGAAAAAACTTAGGATTACCTCCTGCGCCGATTTCCAACCCGGGCTTAAGTGCAATAGAAGCGGTATTAAATGCTCAGCAAAGCCCGTACTACTTTTACCTTACGGATAGTGAAGGCGTTGCCCACTACGCTGTTACTCTAGACCAGCATAATTTCAACACCGCAAAATATCTTAATTAATTTTGTGGGCAATTATTAATAGCACTTTCTATCATTTCTTTTGTTACTAAGAAACCCAGGTCTCTGATTATTTTTTCATCCAGAAGAATTGGAATGCCCAGCATGTTACAGATTTTAAATGCGGCAAGAGGCGGCATATTTATGTCAGTATACTTGCCCTCTTGATTTAAAGTCAGGTATGCATAAAAAACGTCGTCCTGAAATTTGTATATTTTTGAAGAAACAACTTCTGTTTTTAGAGTTGTAAGAACATGCCGGAAAATTGTAAAAAGGTCGGGGTACGCAAAGTTAGATGTATCCTTTAACTCCATGGGTACCAACACCTTGGGGTTTTTACATAGAAAGTAAGCTGTTTTTTTATCATTACCGGGTATGGTAGTAATGTACTTCGCTTCCTTATACATTTTCCCGATGTTAGAATATAGCTGTATAATTTAATTACTTTATGCAACTGCTCAAAGATATCTATAATAGCGTTGAGGTTCTCAAGGGGCGCAGGCTTGTAATCCTGACCCTGGTGCTTTCTATAGCCTTCCTCGGGGTAGGTATCTTTATCGGGTATCTTAACAACCTCATATTAAAACAAGGTGAAATTTCAACAGAAACAGCACTTCCTCCTCCGATAATAGACCCATCGGTAATTCTTGAAGGTCGCGTAGCTTACACCAATCCCGAGTATTACCCGGGTGATGAGATTTCTTATGTTTTGACAGATACATCCGGGAAAGAGCTTTATTTGCTTAAGGCGGAAGATGACAAGTTAGCTTTGGCCGAGGGTCTAAATGTTAAAGTAAGGGGTGTCAAGATGACCACTCAGGCAGGAACCGAGTATTTATTGGTCAGGGAGGTTATTATAAATGCCGCAAATTGAGTTTATTAACGTTTCCAAAGAGTACGAACCCGGTAAAAAGGTATTGGACGATGTTACCTTTAAAGTCGAACCCGGGGAATTCATGTTTGTTGTAGGTCCTTCCGGGGCGGGGAAATCGACAATCATTAAATTACTCACAAAAGAAGAGATGCCGGAAGGCGGGGACATCCTGTTCAACGGAGAAAGTGTTTTGAATATCTCAAAAGACTCAGTTCCGGGATTAAGAAGAAAGATAGGCGTGGTCTTTCAGGATTTTAGGCTTTTGGAATCAAAAACCGTCTTTGATAATGTTGCTGTAGCGCTTGAGGTTGCTGATTCGAACCTGGAAGAAATAAGAAGTATCGTACCCAATGTGTTAAATATGGTCGGTCTGACAGACAAGATGTTTAAATACCCGAAGCAGTTATCCGGAGGAGAAAAGCAAAAAGTTGCTATTGCCCGGGCCTTAGCGCACGAGCCGGACGTTATTTTGGCTGACGAACCAACGGGAATGATAGATCCGGATTCGGTTGATGATGTACTGGAGGTTTTGGAAAAAATAAACTCTTTGGGGACTACCATACTTATGGCTACACACGACCAGGAAATTGTAAATGCAATGAAGAAAAGAGTCCTCCGCATCGAGAGGGGACAGGTAGTTTCAGATAAGAAGGGAGGCAAATACCGTGCCTAAAAATTGGTCTATTTTCATGTCTAATATAAAGAAGGAAAAGTTACTGAGTGTTTCTAACATATTGATAATGACTGTCACGTTTGTTTTACTTGGACTTCTGATAAATGTTGTTGTTTTTTCACAGACCGCACTTAGATACCTTGAGGATCAGGCGCAAGTCACGGTTTTTTTCAAAGACGACTTTAATGAAGCTAAAATAAACGAATTAAAAGACAGTTTATCTAAAGATAAGAGAGTTTCGGAGTTGGTATATGTCTCAAAAGAGGATGCATTAAGAATATTCAGAGAGATAAATAAGGATGAGCCCGTATTACTGGAGTCCGTTTCGGCCAGTATACTTCCGGCCAGTCTGGAAGTTCGTGCGGGTAAGATTTCTAATCTAAAACCTTTGGCGGAAGAATTAAAGATAATAGACGGCGTAGAAGAGGTGAGATATTTTGAGGACGTGGTGTCCAGATTTAAATTTTGGAGCACTGTTGTTTACATTATAGGTACGCTACTGGTATTGGTATTTTTGGTCGTTTCCTATTCTGTAGTCATAGCAGCATTGAGAGCCACTATAAATTCCAAAGGTGTTGAGTTCGAGATAATGAAGATTGTCGGGGCATCGGACGATTATGTTAAGGTACCTCTTATACACCACGGTGTATTTTTTGGATTATTCTCGTCGTTTATCGCATCGGTATTGATGATAATTTTAGGCGTAGTAATTACTCTTACGAACGTTTTCCCGAGAGGTCTGGGTATAGGATTTTTGCCGGGAGTTTTTGTGGCACCGTGGGTTTTTTCAATAATCCTCACTTTCATTTTACTTCTATCGGGTTTCCTTTTGGGTTACCTCGGGAGCTCGGCGGCAATAAAGAAATACCTGAATTATTAGTCAGTTATGTTAAATAAAAAAAACTGTGTTTGGGCTCTACTGCCTTTAATATTCTTTCTGATTCCCTTGGTGACGGTGCTGGGACAGGACACCATAAATAAAGATGAAGTTGAGGAATTGGAAGAGAAAATCGAAAAATATGAAGAAAAGATAGACGAATTGCAGGGGAGAGCAAAAACACTAGCTAACGAGATAGAGTATATGAACAGTCAGATAAGCCTGACTGAACTGAAAATCCAAAATTCCGTTGCTAAGATAAGAAAAACCGAGGAAGAAATCAGGAAACTGGCCGGTGACATCGAAGACTTAAAAGTACGGATTTTAAAACTGGAGAAATCTATTGATTACCAAAAAGAGGTTTTGTCAGCAAGGATCCGGGAAAGATATAAGTCCCGGGATGAAAACGCAATGGTTGTGTTGTTCGGGTCGGCTACATTGGACACCATGGTTCAAAAAGTAGAATACCTGAAGGCAATGGAAAGATATGATAACAAGCTACTGGTGGAAATGGGTGACACAAAGACCAGGTACGACATGCAGAAAAATCTTTTTGAGCAGAAAAAGGACGAGGAAGAGAAACTTAAAATCCAGCTTTTAAATGAAAAAGCCAATCTGGATACATACAAAGGTAATCTTGTCGGTCAGCAGGAGGAGAAAAAAAGATTATTAGAAGTTACACAGAACGACGAGACTAAATATCAGAGTTTGTTGAGCGAAGCTCAGCGCGAGTTAAATCAAATCGTGGGTGCTGCCGGCGCCCTGTTGAACACAGAGTCACGGGAGGTAAAAAAAGGAGAAATGATAGGCATCCAGGGTAACACAGGGTATTCGTTCGGTGCCCACCTCCACTTTGGAGTTTACAGATACTCATCGTTGGAAGAAATAAACGGCTGGAATTGGTACTACTCAGACTACGTCGACCCGTTAAAGAAACTTAAATCCAAGTCCGTTTATTGGAACACAGGTTGTGAGTCTGCAGGGACCAGAAAAGTTGGAAATGGAGATTGGGATTGGCCCATGTCCAGCCCGACAATATCCCAGGGCTTCGGTGTTACCTGCTGGTCATCCTCTCTATATGGAGGCAAACCTCACCCCGCACTTGATATGTACGGTCCCTCTAATTCTCCAGTATATGCGGCGGATGATGGGGACGCTTATTTCTGCAGGAATTGTCTCGGTGACGGCGGTAACGGAGTATTCATTTTCCATGACAACGACTATATGACTGTTTATTGGCATTTGAAGTGATTTTTAGCTAAGCCGAACGTTTTCTAATATAGATAGATTTTCTCCCGACACTATTAATTCATTAAAGTGCATATTATTCATGTGAAGATCTACTATTTTTTGATGATTGTGTTGGTAATACTACTCCTAGGAAAGGGCGTAAACGCGGGTTCTATTTATTCTGGCCGTTGTGTATACCCGGGAGGGATTTTCAAAATTAACCTATCCGGCGGATTTACAGATACCAAAAATTACACAGCGGTAATAAAAAACGAACACGCTACATTAGAGTTTTATGATAATGGGGGTGAAAACGCAGAGATTTTGATGTTGGGGAATGGCGGGAGATTTCCGTTATACAAATTAAACTATGTGAAAGCTAAGGCTATAAGCGGACCGTACCTCACCTTAAGTTTTGATATTTATGATGGGGCGGGAAGCCTTGTTTCGTTTATAGATTCCGGGAAAATATGCAATCTTGCTTGGTTTCGCGAAAAGCACGGAAAATTTGAGCGTTACTACCTTGAAAAAGACCCTCCTGCAACCAACGAAGCCATCATACCCCCGGATTATAAAGAGAAAGAAAAAAACATGAAAGCCGCAGTATTCTGTTTTGTGAGTTTCACGTTAGGAGGTCTTATGGGTTTTAGAACGGCGAAAATGATAGAATACTGAGGTGTCAAAAGGTCTGAAGAGCTATAAAAAATGGATACCTGCAGTAATAGTAATGGGTGTCATTTCGATTCTTTCGTCAATAAAAGGTCCCTATATCGACGCTGTTGGTTTGGGTAAAGAAAGTTATCATATAAACGCTCACTTCTTTCTTTTTGTTGCCCTGTGCATTTCTTATTATTATGCTACAGGAAAAGTGGCTTTGTCGGTGGTTCTTACTATAATATTCGGAATATTTGACGAACTTCACCAGATTTTTACCCCATTCAGGAATGCCAGCCTGTTTGATATTCAGGTGGACAGTTTAGGGGCGGTTATCGGAGGAATTATTTCATGGAAATTTTGGCCAAAAATCCAGAACAAACTCAAAAATTTGCAGAAAAAATAGCTGCACAACTAAAACCGGGAGACGTGGTGGCTTTATACGGAGACTTGGGTGCGGGTAAAACAACTTTTGTTTCAATGGCCGCTAAAGCATTGGATTTTTCCGATAGAGTTCAAAGCCCGACCTTTGTTGTTTCAAGAATATATAGTGGGGGCGGTTCATCTTCTGAAATAAAATATGTACATCATCTGGATCTCTACAGAATGCAAGATTCCACAGATGTTAAAGAATTGGGAATGGAAGATTATCTAGAGCAACCCGATTCCGTTACATTTATTGAATGGCCCGAAGTAGCTGAAAATTACTTACCGGAAAAAACAATCAGGATCTTTTTTGAAATTCTGTCCAAAAACGAAAGGAAAATACATGTTCAAAATTTACATTGATTCGAGGCTAAGAAAACAAACAACAGCGTCCCTTTTTAAGAGGACCCTTTTTTTCTGGTTCAAAAAGGATAGTTTAACTTTGGAAGCAGATCCTGCAGATGCCCTTGCTGAAATATTACGAAAAAACAATTTGTCGCTGGAGCAGATCGATTCCTTCGAGACATATCCGGGGCCGGGATCCTACACAGGCTTAAAAATGGGCCACGCAGTTGTTAATGTTTTGAATTGGGTCTACAAGGGTGTGCCGACAGTTAAATTGCCCTTACCAAAATATGGTTCGGAACCTAATATCACTCCCCCAAAGACCAAAAAGAAGGCCAAAAATGAGGTATAATGACCAATATGAAAATATTAGTAACAGGAGCCGCGGGCTTTATTGGATCGCATCTTTCTGAGAGATTAAAATCTCTCGATCACGATGTTGTCGGTATCGACAACTTTAATACTTATTACTCTCCCGAGCTTAAGAAATTGAACGCCGAGGATCTTGAGAAAAAGGGCATAACGGTTGAAATGAGAGATTTGACCACGGATGACCTAACCGATGTTTTGAAGGACGTAGAAATAGTTTTTCACCTTGCTGCACAACCGGGAATTTCCTCAGCAACCGCTTTTGACACCTACTTAAGAAATAATATTGTAGCAACCCATAACTTATTAGAAGCCGTACAGAAAATAGATCTCAAAATGTTTATAAATGTATCGACGTCTTCAGTATACGGAATGCACGCTACGGAGGATGAAACTACTTCTCCTAAGCCGACATCGTATTACGGCGTAACTAAACTTGCGGCTGAGCAGCTCGCTCTTTCTTATCACAGAGATAAAAAAATGCCCGTTGCTTCGGCGAGACTGTTTTCAGTTTACGGTGAGCGTGAACGCCCTGAAAAACTATTTCCTAAACTCATATATTCAATCCTCAAAGGAGAGCCTTTCCCTTTGCACAGAGGGTCTCAGAAGCATGCGAGAAGCTACACTTATGTGGGAGATATTGTGGACGGACTCGTGCTTATTATGGACAAGTTTGATGTGTGCAACGGTGAAATATTCAATTTGGGAATAGATCAATCAATGACTACGGGGGATGCGATTAAAATCGTTGAGAAAATTCTGGGTAAAAAAGCTATTTTTGAAAATAAACCAAAACGGCCGGGAGACCAAAAAGAGACCTATGCTGACATAAGCAAAGCTATAAGGGTTTTGGGTTACCACCCGCTTACAAACCCTCAGCAAGGTTTGGAGAAAGAGGTTAAATGGTTTAAGGAGAAAATATGGAAAAAGATAGAGCTGTACCAGTAGGAGGAACAATTTCAGCGGCAAGAACCGTTTCAATTGTTATTCCCTGCTACAACGAAGAAAAAAATATAAATAGGACAATTGAAGGTTTGCTGGAACTTGAGCGGGATTCGGGAGAAACCTTCGAAATAATTGCCGTCAACGACGGAAGCAAAGATGGAACATGGGGAGTAATTGAAGAGTACTCTGAAAAATATCACAACGTAATCGGTGTAAATATGATGTGCAATTTTGGGCAAAGCGCTGCTTACATGGCGGGGTTTGATATTTCGACAGGAGATTATGTTGTTACAGTATCAGCGGATTTGGAAACACCCTTAGAGAATATTTCTGAGGTAATAAAATATTTGGATGAAGGTTATGATTTCGTAAATACTCACAGGGTAGGAAGATGGGGAGCTGAAAAAGCAGGGCGTCAGGCAAAAAGCGGGTTAGCCAACAAAATAATTACAAAAATATCCGGCGTTCACATGCAAGATAGAGGCTCGGGTATGAAAGGATTCAGACGGGTGTTGATAGAAAACCTTCGTTTATACGGAGAAATGCACAGGTTTATTCCCGACTATGTAAAAGTATACGGTGCAAAAATGACCGAATTCGAAGTAGAGTTTAAGGACCGCGAGTTTGGAGAGTCCTACTATAAAGGTCACAAAAGGACTATTAAAGTTTTGCTGGATCTGGTCACTTTGTTTTTTATGCTTTATTTTTCTACAAAACCTTTTAAAGCAATGCCGGGTAGGTTGTTCGGTTTTGCAGGTGCGTTAATCGCCGGCTTGGGAGGTTTGGGAGCAGTTTATCTTACGATATTGAAACTCATGGGACAGAGCATAGGGGACAGACCGCTGCTTATCCTATCGGTCTTATTAATAATTGTGGGTGTTCAGTCGATGATGACAGGAATGATAGGTGAGTTAGGCATGAGAACTTACTTTGAATCTTCAGGTAGAAAGACCTACATTGTTCGGCAGCTAGCCAAAAAAGGCAGGCAAGACTAAGCCGTTTCCGGGTTTTTATGTGAAGGTTGCATGTGTCCCGCCCCTTATGTAATATAGATGGATATAAATTTGTTTTGATAGGAGGTGTTTATGGAAAATTCTAAAAACTCAAACATTGTTCAGTTAGTGCTTGTTGCCGCGCTTGTAGGAGCCGCTTTTTATATTGGTAGTTTGTCTTCTAAAGTAGGAAAATTGGAAGAGGCGAACAAGGGCACAGGAGTGCCTACCCAGGCTGCAGGGGAACCCGCCACATTTGATTCTGTGGCATTAGCGTCCTCTTTAGGTTTAGACTCAGGTGCTTTCAAGACTTGCGTTGATAACCGCGATACTAAAGCTAGGGTTGAGGAAGAAGAAAAAGGTGGCCAGAGTGCGGGTGTGCAGGGAACTCCCGGTATAATCATGTTCGATACTCAGACCGGAAATTCCGTAGTTATTCCCGGAGCCGTCGATCCTACCACTATGCAGCTTTTCCTTGATAACTTATTAGCAGGAAAAGACACGACACTTGGGACACAGACAATCAAACTAGGAAAAGTTGAGAACTTGATAGCTCTAAACGATGCAGATTACGTCAGGGGTGACAAATCAGCCCGTGTATTGTTATTTGAGTACTCCGACTACGACTGTCCTTTCTGCAAGCAAGTTCATCCTACGTTACAGACTTTGTTAGATGACAACGCAGGGAAAGTTGCCTGGATATATAGGCAATTTCCGTTAGATCAATTGCACCCGACCGCCAGATCCAAATCCGAAGCTGCGCTCTGCGCAGGTAAAATCGGAGGAAACGATGCCTTCTGGGCATTTTCCGACGCTTTGGCGACACTGTAAAAATATCGCTTTTCGCGGGGGTGAAAACCCCCGCCCGTTAAAATGACCACATCAAAATACTTATTTATTGCGAAGATTTTAGCCGCGTTGGGTATAGGGTTGGCGTTGTACCTTTATGTGAGTTATATTACCCAGCCTGTGTACAGAATTTGCACAATAAGTGACACAATAAACTGCGATGCGGTTATCAGCGGAGAAGTATCAAAGACTTTGGGGATGCCCACAGCTTTATACGGACTCATCGGGTACACGGTAATATTGGTAGCGGCTTTTCTTGGTAAGAAAAAACTAATGTTGGGAACAGCTATTTTCGGCACCCTCTTTTGTTTGCGTATAACCTACATTGAGATTTTCCAGCTTCAAGTGATTTGCCCGGTATGTTTGCTGTGCCAGATAGATATGTTGGCATTATTAGCGGTTTCGATTTCAGTTCTTAAGAAAAAGGTTCAGGTTACTTCCGTGGCGGAACCTGTATAGTAATCCCTCTTCAATTTGTATAATAGGCATATGTTCGGAAATTATCCTGTAAACGACGACTGGGTGTTTTTTTGGCAGGTAAAGGCTTTTTCGTTGGGAATTTTTAATATAAACGCCGAGCTTGATCCGTCTTTTATTGCGCAGGGTTTTTTGGGTTTACTGTGGTCAAAAATATTCGGGTTGGATTACATTTCACTTCAAGTTCTGACATTTCTAATTTCGTTGGGAACAGCTTTTTTCGTATATAAAACTTTGCGGTTGCTCGGTTCCAGGAAGATTTTTGCCATAGCGGGAGCGCTGACTTTATTTTTTAATCCATTGTTCTTTGTTTCTTCTTTCACTTTTATGACGGACAATTACCTTCTGTTTTTTCTGTCAGGTGCTACCTACTTTTTTATCCGTTATTTCACAGCAGCTTCATACAGGAATTTAATAGCGGGGTCTTTCTTCGCTATGCTGGCAGCAGCGACGCGCCAAAATGGAACCCTTATATTTTTGCCGGCAACAGTATTGTGTGCAGTGCCTTTTCAAAAAGAAAAATTAAAGAAACTGTTAATACCGGTGTTTTTCTTCCTCCTTTCAATTGCTGTAGCATTTTTTTGGCCGAGGTTTGGGGCGAACAAAAGATTTTTGGAAACGGAGGATTTTGCCGGGCGTTTACAAACATTTTTATACGTTCCGCAATATTTACTTATATTTCTTTCACCGGTTTTTCTTGGAATCAGAGGACAGTTGAATGGTCTTTGGAGAAAGGCTGTGGTCTTTGTAATAGCAGTTCCGGTTGCTTACCTTTTGTTTAAGACCGATCTTTTTCCAATGGGCAACATGCTTTACATAGAGGAGCTTTATGCTAAATCGGATTTCAGGGCGAATTTTAGTCTTTTCGATAATATTTTTACGAAATTGTTTCTAGCGTTTGTTTGGGGATTGGGGTTTTCGAAAATTCTATTTTACTTATTGCCTAGATTTAGAAAAATTGCGGACAGGGGAAATTTGCGGAAACCGGAAGTATTTATTCTTTTTGCCGCAGCTTTAAATTTTGGCGTTTTACTGTTCTCTTCCGATATGTATGACCGATATTTACTTCCGGGGTTTCTATTTTCACTTTTATTTGTGTTTGGCAGACTTGGGGCCGGCTATCAACTTAATAAATATTGTGTTTATTTGTCTATTTTGCTACTTATGGTCATTTCGGTTGCTTTGCAGTGGGATTTTTCGGCGCGTAACAGGTTAATGTGGAAACAATTGGAGAATCTTAGGCAAAAGACAGGTATGAGTACACAGATAGATTTTAACGATACATATATAAATCACATAACTGTGAGAGAGTCCGGCGATTTTACAGGACTTGAGTCAAGACGCGGTAGTTTTGACCCCCTGTGTTTTATTCAGGATTACACGCTGGACAGCAGCTTCCCGTTTTCAAAGAAGGTAGAAAGCTTGGGGCGGGTTATTTCGTCTAAGGGTTTGGAAAATCCCAAACCTTTGGGTGTGCGAAAAAAGACACTCCCCAGAATTAAAAATAATTTGGACAGTTTGACGTTTAATGAGGAATATCCGTCTGTTTTGTACGGATTGGTAGGGAAGAAAGCCTATGTTGGAAGTTTCTGTGTTGAGAGCGCCGATTGATTATTTAAGGACGGCACTGTTCGTGGGTCAAATTTTCTATGGTTGGGGTGAATTCGCTTCGCGAAGCACTAACTTGAGAAGTGAGTGGAAGGACTCGGTCACCGGTTCGCGTCTGCTGACGCGCCCGTCGACCCCCTCTCGCTCGCCTTCGCTCGCTGCGAATCATTCTCGTCCTGCCACGAATAAAAAATTCCCGCCAGCTCGTCGCTTTGCTCCGAACTAACGGGAATTTTCTATGGTCGGGGTGACAGGACTCGAACCTGCGGCCTTTCGCACCCCATGCGAACGCGCTAGCCAACTGCGCCACACCCCGATACCTACGAGTCAAAATTTACCATTATTCAGACCAAAAATCCAACATTTTAAGTAACGAAACCCCGCCTGTTAAAGAAAAAAGTAAAGGCGGCAAAACATCTTTAGGATTTGCCGCCTAGGGTTGTGCCGAAACGTTTCTTAAGTTCTTCAAACGCCTTGGGTTTATCCGAGGGAGTGTAAGTGGGATTTCTCTTTGGCTTTGCCAGCTTCGATTTTGAGAGAAATCCCCAGTTAATGACGACGTTATCGGCTGTTAGTTTGTGCAACAAACGTGTCGGGTTCTTGTCCGAAGTGAAAGCGTAGTCCATATCGGTTAAGGAACCCGTGTCAACAGTTTTTGCACCCCACCGCAGTATATGCTCGTAGGTCGAATTAACCTCGCTGCGGGTAGCCTGACTACTTAGTCTGACCCACCACCTGTACATCGAACTTACTCCATTTCCGTCCGCCGAGGCGGTACTTTGAATTCACTAAGTTCTGGAGAGCTTTGTACACCTCTTTGGGTTTTTCAATCTCCGAGATGGTCACGTGGCCATCGTCTTCCAGAGTAACGAGCGCTTTTTTATCGACAGCCCACACATAAAGCGCAAGTCTTTTAACAACGGGAACAGACAAAGGTGGCCCTTTCATTTCAATCATTTCTCCTCCTCTCTTCTATTTTTCGATTCTTGAACTCGAATACTACACGATAAAAGGTGGAAAATAAAATCAGAGACTCTTTTTTAGTCTTAGCCGATATATTTGGCGCGGTCTTCCGAATGCCAGTTTTTTTGCCCAATTAGAGCCAATATCGGTGAGTTTCTCCTTAGGAAAAAGCTCACATTTTTCCAGTTTCAGGGTTCCCGAAAGCGTCTCAAATGCCCGTACGACGACATTTTCAATATATTCTTGGGTAAGTTCGGGAAGTTCCAGCCTGTCCGATTCGGAAGGCTCCAAATCGGGTGAATAACCGAGTATTAGTTCCAGCTCTCCGGAAACCTTTAACAGCGCCGTAATCTTGTTAATAGCTTCTTTAGACGGGTTCACTATCTGGCCTAAAAGCGACCCCCAGGGGAGGATAACGCTTACTTTATCTGCGATTTCCGTCATGGTAATAGGCAGATTTTCCAGCGAGGACGCTAGGAACACAGTATTTTCAAGCTTTTTTCTCACTGATTTTACAGAATATTCGCGGAGTTGCTTTTCTACCGGGTCGGCTCCTATATACAGCGTATTCGGGTCACGAAGGGCCGATTCATACACAAATCTTCCATCACCCGTACCTAAGTCAATGTGCACAAACGCGTATTTGGCGGCCATTCCCCTTAGGTTTTCCACCGAAATATCAACTGTCTTATTACCTTTTACCGACTTCATGCGGTAATGATAGAATAAGGCCGTGCATAAAGCAAAAAATAACATTTTAGCTGTTTGGCAGCCTGTCGGAATATCGACAAATCGCCTATCCCAGATAGTAGGTGAGCACTACGGCACACTTTCAAGCCACACAGGTACTTTGGATCCTATGGCGGAGGGAGTGGTAATAATTTTATTGGGGGACACCCGTCTTAAAAAGTACGAATACGCGCACTGGCACAAAACCTACGAGTTTGAAATTATTTTCGGCATGTCCACGGATTCTTATGACGCGATGGGTTTTATTACCGGAAAAAATAATCTCGTACCTTCTAAAAAGGAAATAGAAAAAATTCTACCCAACTTTAACGGACCCTATTCCCAAAATGTTCCAATGTACTCCGCGGTAAAAGTAAAAGGGAAAAAACTTTTCGAAAGGGCGCACGCCGGTGAGATTCTAGAAAACACCCCGATTAAAAAAGGAGAAATTTTAAGCATACGTTTAAAAAGATACAGTGAGGTTTCCCTTAGTAATTGCGTTGAAAATATCTTAAGAAGATTAAACTCAGTCAAAGGAAACTTCAGGCAGGAGCCGATTATTTCGCAATGGAAAAAATTTGTGGACTCCGACTGCAAAGTTATAAAAGCAAAGTTCGAAGTAGAGATGTCGAAAGGATTGTACGTGCGTTCTTTATCTCAGGATATTAGCAGCAAGCTCGGTTGCCTGGGGTTTACACACTCAATTGTCAGAACAAGAAACGGTAATTATGGAAAAAAGGGGGCGGTAAACGTAGAGAAGTTATTTGGCTCCCGGCGCAATTTCGACAACCTTATTGCGGGAGTTAAATCCTGACACAATGCTTATCCTGCTCTTGGCAATTCCGAAGTAATCGGACAGGGCGTTTACCAACTCGTTATTAGCCTCGTTTTCTTTTGCTATAGCTTTTACCGAGATCCTGAAAATTCCGTTAGATTGTTCGATTTTCGGCTCTTTAGCTCCCGGCTTTAAAAGTACATGAATTCTCATACGTCTATTTATGATAATATATTTTGGCGTTCTTTTTTAGTTGCTGTTTATTTAATCGGAGGAATTTATGAATTTAGACATAGTTACAAAAAGACTTAAAATTATTTCGGATTTGCAGGAAGAGCTGAACGGTGTAAGAGCCGCCTATCAGGAATCGCTTGAAAATGACCCCGCTTACCAGGAATTGCAGGAAGAGGCGTCCAAGTTCAGAGAAAGCTCCAAAGATAAAAAAATTCAGGTAACTTCCAATCAGACAATGAAAGCCATGGCTGATCAGATGAAAGAGCTTAAAACAGAGATAACCGAGAATAAGGACATTTTGGGCCAGGAATTGGCTGATTACTACAAAGAGAGTGGTTCCATGGAAATTACTGATGAGGATGGGAACGTAAAAAGGATTGTTTTTTCAGTGAAGCTCATAAACGGGTAATAGAGGGATAGCAAAACCTATTGCCAAACCGCCCTTTTATGAGAGAATAGCAATGTTATGAGCATTAGAAAAAAGAAAAAAGACGCACAAAAGAATAAAATGATCCGAAAACATAGAAAGAAGTTCCGAAGGGTCAGCTAATCACTTTTTTACTGTATTCCCGCCAAATCTTCTATCCCTGGTGTTGAAATCCTGTATGGCTTTCATTAACTCTTTTTCATCGAAATCCGGCATATGTACGTCGGCAAAGTATATCTCACTGTAAGCCGCCTGCCAGGGCAAAAAGCCGCTTAAACGTTTCTCCCCGGAGGTTCTTATTAAAAGGTCGGGATAAGGGTAAAGCTGTTCTTTAGTGTCAAAGTAGTTTTTAAGCATGTATAAGGGATATTTGTCGGCGTATTTGGCGGTGACGTTTTTGAGATCTTCTGTCTTAACCTCGCCGCTTTCTACATCTCCCACTACTTTCTCAACTACCCTTAAAATCTCGTCCTGACCGCCGTAGTCTATTGCCATATTAAGATCGTAGTTTGTGTAATTTTTTGTTTCCTCCTCAGCTTGTACCAGCTTATTTCTCAAAAATTCCGGGATTCTGTCTTTTCTTCCTAAATGATAAATTCTAACCCCGTATTTGTGGGCATCTTTTAAGTTTCCGCTAATGTAGCTCTCGAAGATTTTCATTAAGTAGGACACCTCTTCTTCGGAGCGGTTCCAGTTCTCAGTTGAAAACCCCCAAAAGGTTAGTGTGTGTACGCCGAGTTCTCTGGACTTGTGCATGATATTCTTAACGGCCTCAAAACCCCGTCTATGGCCTTCGAATGGGGGCAACCCGTGTTCTTTAGCCCATCTGCGGTTACCGTCAGGGATTATAGCTATGTGGTTGGGAATATTAAGTTGTTGGACGGTTTCTTCTTTATTCATATCGGTTCAAAAGCTGCCGCAATCCGTCCATTTTACTATATCAGTGCCTGTATGTCCCGTAGGACTTCTTCCGCATGTTCCGCAGGTTTTACGTTTTCGTATATTTTAGCTATTTTGCCGTCAGGGTCTATTAGGAAAGAGGTGCGGTGTGTTCCTAAGAAACTCTTACCCATGAAACTTTTTGTTTTCCAAACGCCGTAATCTTGAACCATCTTTTTGTCCGTGTCCGAGAGAAGTGTGAAGGGTAGGGAATGTTTCTCTCCGAACTTTTTGTGACTTTCCACGGAGTCGGTACTAACTCCGACTACAGCGGCTCCGGTTTTCTTAAATTCTCCCCAGGTATCTCTTATAACACAGGCTTCTGTAGTGCAGCCGGGTGTATTGTCCCTCGGGTAAAAATATATTAGAAGCCATTTTCCTGAGAACCCACTCAAAGTTTTGGTGTCACCGTTTTGATCAGGCAGGGAAAATTGTGGAGCCACATCACTAACATTTAATTTTTTATTTTCCTGAGTCATGTTTTTGCGTCTGCTGGATATTAAAGATCCAGGTCATCCAAATCGGTTTCTTTGATGAGTGCGTCCATTTCTTCAATATCGATGTTGTCAATTTCTTCGATTTGTTCCTCAGAGGTTTTTTCGACTACAACTTCTTCCTTCTTTACCTCTTCTGTTACCGGCTGTCTCTGTATTTGCTGTTCGGGTGTTTTACCTTTTACAACGGTTTGATAAATGAATAAGGCAATTGCTGCCAGTATTACCAGAAACCCGACAACTAAAAATATTTTTAGTCCCTTAGCTGTACTATATCTATTCAGTTCGTCTTCAACCGGTTTGGGTGTGTTCCAATCAGGCATTTGTTCTGCCTGTGGTGTCTGTTCTATTGGTGTACTAGTTTGTTCTTCCATATTTTTCCTCCTTAATTAAATTATTCCTGCTCCTCTTCGGTGTCTTCATCTTCAGTTTCTGTTTCATTTTCCTGCTGCTGGTTAAGTTTTTCTGTTCTTATTTCTTCTCTCATTGCTGCCAAGTCAATTTTTATATCTGTAAGGTAGAAGTCCTTAATCGCCACCATACTCACGTGAGTTGCTTCCAAATCTTCTCTGGCAGTTTTCAGAGCCTGTACGAAATTGACATCTGAGGCTTCACAAGAAGCCGTTTTTAGCTCCTCGAGTTTGGCCAAGTAGTTGGCGTAATTAATTTTCGTTTCGGCGGTAAGCCTGTTTAGTTCGACAATGTCTGCTTCCAAAGCGGCGATATTATCTCCACTGTAACCGTCCTCTTTCAACCTGTTTACGAGGTTTTCAAGTTTGTTTTCGAGACCCAGATATACACCCTGATGTCTTTTTTCTAGATTTTTATACTGTGTTATTTTCTCTGCAATTCTCTGAGTAACAAGCTCGCATCGTCTTTCCTGATTTTCTGCTCTGTTTAATTGCGCACGCGGGGTGTCCACTTTAGGAAGGGTTTCATTTTGAAGATTTTTACCCTCGTTAGCAGGCAGTACGTTTTGAGCTGCTGCGGTAATTAAAAAAGGAGAAATAAATATCAACGGAGCAATTAATAGCTTTGCTGAATTTTTAATTTTCATAGGGTCATTATATGGATAGTTTAGCCATTTTTGCAAACTCGGACGCTGTCATAAACTCCGGTGTAGGGTGGTCTGTGTAGTTCGGATTCGGTTCTATATCTGCCGTTCCGTTATTTTTTACTAAGTAGAATGCCATTCCGTGGAGTTCCTCTATTTGTTCATAGTCTGCCGGCGTGTGGCCATGTGTCCAATTGTCGAGGGTAATCAAAGGCTCGTTTCCTATGTTGCTCAGGGAGTGTCCCCATTCTTGAGTTATTATCGCTTCGTCCCCCGGTAATACGCTTACGATAACGAACTGGTCTACTTTATCAGGAGTCCACGACCCGTTCTCAAAATGTTTTTTTTGTAGCAAAAGAATTCCCTTTCCATTTACTACGCGGTATGTTTCTTCATGAGAATCGTTATGGTAGTGACCGAATGTTTTAACAAATTCCTGACCGTAAGTTCCGGGAGAAAGGACGGTCATATTTTCCCATTTGTTTCCCTGCGTCACGCCTGAGAATACCCAGTAAGCGAAATCGGGCCCTTTTTCTTCGGGGCTCAACAACACAGGAGCCAATTCTTCTTTTGTCCTTACTGTCTTTATTTGCACGGGCAGCGATTAGTAGTTGACTATAACATTAACATTGCCGGTTGTTCTTAGCTCTTCTATATAACTAACGTATAGTTGACTCAACTTGTTCTGTTTGAGGCTTTCTTTTACCAACGAACGGCCTTGTGCGTCATCGGTAATTTCAGGAAAGCTTTCTTTATTTTCTTCGATGTAAGCAGTTATTTCTTCTTCTGTTACTGTGACTTTATCCTCCATCAACTTTTCTATGAGAGCTATATGTTTGACCTGATCCCTAAATTCGGTTTCGGTCATCCCGTTCTGCACAAGAAATTGATCTAAAGTCTGTCCGCCCTGGAGAATTCCATCTTCGATTGTTTTGATCTTAATATTTACTTCGTCGTCGGATACAACAATGTTTTTAGATGCGGCCTCGTTAGCGATTAACTTCTTTTCAATCAGGTTATTTAAAGCTTGTTCTCCCAGTTGGGACTCAAGTACTTTGATGACTTCCCACCTGTATACGGGTTTTCCCTGAACTGTTGCTGCTATAAAAAGGGATTTATAGTTATAAATAAGGGCGCCAAGACCAAGAACCAAAAGAGCTATAACAAGCCCTTTATTTTTCTTTAATTCTTGTCCTATAAAATTTGTAGCCTCCCTGAATTTTACCGGCTCAGTATTACCGGACGTTGTCAGTACTTTTTCTTCTTCATGACTTTGTATTTTTTCTTTTTTATCCATTGCGAAAGTATAGCACAAAAATATGTGCTTATAGTTAATTTAATACTACTATGCTTAGATTAAGGATTGCGGCAAAACCAACCCACACTATGTACGGAATGAGTAGCCTCGCTGCTACTGTGGATATTTTTTTGAAGCTGTACGCTGTTAATATGATTGTTATTTCAAGTAATATTATTTCGGGCAAAGCTAGGGCAGGCGCTTTCATACCGAAAAAAATTACGGACCATAGTGTGTTTAGGGTTAACTGTATAGCGTAAAGTATTACCGCCTTTGTTTTTTCTTGCCGTGCAAACTCTTTTTTCCACACCAAATAGAGAGCTACTGCCATCAGTATATATAAAACGCTCCACATCGGACCGAAAATCCAATTCGGGGGATTAAAGAAAGGTTTATTTAAACTCGCGTACCACGTGGCGATGTTGGGTGTTGTGAAATACGAACCTATCCCCGCAGCAGCGAAAGTAACTATTAAAGATATTACTAGTTTCATTTATGTCCGTCCGATATAAATATTTTGGCCTGTATTAATTATACATTTTTGAAGCTTTGTTATCCGTTATATAATCAACAGGATGAAGTTTATTAAATTTGCTCTGCCCGCCGGGATAATAATTTTATATTTATATCTGGCTTACGCGGGTTTTTACAACACAATGAAGGAGATAAATTTGCAAAGTCCTTATAGCGAAAACCTTATGGTATTTGGAAGTTCCGACACAAGTGGCTCGGTGAAGTATGTTGCTTTAGGGGACAGTTTAAGTGCGGGAGTCGGAAGCGACAACATAAAAGAAACTATAGTTTATCAATTCGCCTTTAACCTATTTAAGAAGTACGGAAAGGTGAGCGCTCTTAACCTGGCTCTACCCGGAGGAACTACGGAAGACGTAATTAAAGATCAACTGCCGATTGCTATTAGCGAAAATCCTGCCTACGTTACACTTTTAATTGGAATAAACGACATTCACAACAAATTTACTGACGGGCAATATACGGAAAATTATTCTCACATACTAAACGAATTGCTAACAAAAACGGATGCAAAAATCATCGTGATAAATTTACCTTATCTGGGATCGCCTAAAGCTGTACGTTTTCCTTACAATTGGATGCTAAATTCCAGGACGAAAGAGTTTAACAGTAAGATTTACGGGTTAATTTCAGAGATTGACCACAACGACCGTATAAGACAAGTAGATTTATACGGAAAAACGTACAAAACTTTCAATAAAGACCCGAAAAATTATTCATCCGATCTTTTTCATCCATCAGGCCAAGGCTATTTGCTGTGGAGCCGGATTATAAATGAGGATTAATATCGCGGATCCTGTTTTTCAGACAGTTCTTTTTACTATTTTTTTCGTTCTATCTGTAATGGCGACTCTTAAAAAGGACACCAAACCTTATGAGATGGACCACGCGCACACCGATGAATTGAAGGGAGTTGCGATTTTAATGGTAGTTTTTTCTCACATCGGGTACTTTCTTTTTACCGACACCAGGTTTTTGTTCCCTTTGTCGATTGCGGCTGGGGTGGGGGTTAATATTTTTTTGTTTTTGTCGGGATTTGGGCTTACAAGCTCGGAGCTTAAGACTAAAAAAACGTGGAAAGAATTTTATGGTAAACGGTTGAAGACTATTTTTATTCCTATGTGGGTTGCGCTGATTGTTATTTTGGCCCTGGATTATTTTTTGTTAGGGAAGACTTATGACTCACTGATTATTATTAAGAGTTTCCTAGGATATTTTCCTGTTGCTGATATATACACTTCCATAAATTCCGCGCTTTGGTATTTTACCTTCATCCTTTTCTACTATCTGTTGTTTCCTATTGTTTTCCGTAGGAGTCAGCTTTTGTTATGTTACTACTGGGATATTTGGTGACCAGACTTGCTTTGCCCGTAACCAAGGATTTACTAAAGCTTTACCAACTTCACATACTGTTGTTCCCGTTGGGAATGGTCTTTGCTTGGTTGAACGAGAAGAAGCCCGGGGTTTGGTTTCAGGGGGTTTTATTAAAAGTTTTTCATAAGTCGTTATTGGCGGGAGTTGTGCGTTATCTTATCGCGGCAGGATTACTTTTTGTATTCGGTTACTCAGCTGTACATTCAGGAGTCGGAAAGGGAGTAATGGCAGAACAGCTGTCGAGTATTGTAACTATGTTAGCTTTAATCGCGGCTTTCTTACTCAAGAATGTTCATTCGAACCTACTGGTTATTTTAGGTAAATATTCTTATGAAATTTATTTACTGCACTGGCCGATTATGTACAGACACGATTTTATTTATAAATATTTGCCGGCTTCCTGGGGAACGTTACTTTACTTGTTATTTTTCATTGTGGTTGGATATGTTCTGAACAGGTTTGTGAAGAGGTTGGTTCGCAGGTAGAGCTGGCACATAACTAAGTATTAATTTACAGGTATAATAAACATATGAAAAAAACAAAAAACATACTCATCTTAGGGTTATTAATCTTATTTTTGGCGGGTGGGTACTACATAGTGTCAAACTACACTTCTAAAAACGAGTCTAATTCTATAAATAATGAAATAAATATAACAAAACTTAATCTGGAGTCGCCCGACAGACCGGCAGAAATAAACGGAAGCGTTGTTTCAGTAGAGGGTAATGTATTAATCATTGCTAATGAAGTGGGCGTAGAACAACTAACTGAAGAAGAAAGAGCAGAAAGAAAAGTTGAAATGCAGAACTTGTCTCAGGAAGAAAGACAAGCCCTAAGACAGCAAGAACTGGAGAATACAGAAACAGAAGAAGTAGAAATTATTATTCCCGTAGGTGTGACGATTTTGAAAGGCAGCGGAGATGCTTCAGGTGATGTTGTTTCAGTTGAGATATCCGAAATCACAAAAGGTACTTATGTATCAATTTGGGTAACCGAGAATAAAGTTCCGGAATTTATTAAAATCAAAGGTTTAACTCAGTAGAACAATGAAGAAATATCTAAAATATATACTCATAGCTGCACTGGTAGCTGTCGGGGCATATCTATTATTTTTTAGAGGTTCTGATAGTAAGTCGTCGGAAGTTGCAATCAGCGAATATAAAGTTAAAAAAGGCGATATTATTGTTGGTTTTGAATCAGAAGGCACTTTTGTTACTGATATTGTGGAGCCTTCGTTCGTGAGTTCAGGAAAAATTAATTCTATTAATGTAAGCATAGGTGACGAGGTCAAAAGCGGAGATTTGTTAGCCACATTAGAAAGTTCGGAAGATTATTACTCGATGTTAAGTGCAAAAGCTATCTATGAAAAAGCTGTTGCTGCGCATCACGCTTTTGAGGCCACATACAATAAACTGGACAAGTCAGGTTTTGAGTATGAGGATGTTAAAAATTACGAGGAGCAAGAAAACCAACTTCGGGAAGCGAGCAAATCAGCAGAGTCTTTATATAACAAATCAATAAACGCCCTTCGTAAAAATAGCCTATACTGCCCAATCGAAGGTACTGTTATAGACATTTACTTTAACGAGGGGGAGAGTGTACAAAACCAAAATCAATCAAACCCTATAATGGCAATATTACCCAAAGAAAAAACCGTATATGTGGAAAGCTATGTAGAAGATTTAGACATCTCAAAAGTCAAAAAAGATATGAACGCAAAATTTATTCCGGATGCTATTGATAAAGAATATAGCGGAAAAGTTGTATTTATCAGTCCCAAGAGCGTTACAGATAATAATGGTCTGGTTACATACAAAGTAAGAATCGCATTAGATGGTACTGCGGAACTTTACGACGGTTTCATTGGTAGTGTCCAGTTTTTATCAAAATCAGCAGAAAATGTTTTAGTAATTCCAAATAAAGCAGTAAGAATGATTGAGGGAACCCAGTACGTTTTTGAATACCCCGATACTACAAAGAAAATCAAAGTTGTTACAGGATTAACAGATGGAACTAATGTTGAAGTCGTCGAAGGTTTAAATGAAAATGACACCATTGCAATCACCGAATAGCTCAATTATCAAAATCAAAGATATAAAAAGGTCTTTCAGGCTGGGTACCCAAACTATAGATGTTCTCAAAGGCATAAGCTTGGATATCAAGAAAGGTGAGTTCGTGGCATTGATGGGTCCTTCAGGTTCAGGCAAATCTACGTTATTAAATATATTAGGTCTTTTGGATGTGCCGACATCGGGCTCCTATATGCTGGATGAAGAAAATGTTGAAAAATTAAGTTCAGATAATCTTGCGGACATAAGAAATAAAAAACTTGGTTTCATATTTCAAAGTTTCAATCTAATTCCCAAGGTCTCTGCTTTAGATAATGTTGTGTTACCTTCAATATTTTATGTTAAGGAGGAAACTGACAAGGCCGTACAATTGCTAACTAAGCTTGGTCTTGAAGATAGATTGGACCACCTACCCAACGAACTTTCAGGAGGTCAAAAGCAAAAAGTGGCAATTGCAAGATCATTAATAAACTCTCCCGAAATATTATTTGCAGACGAACCGACAGGTAACCTCGATTCAAAATCCGGCGATGAGGTACTGGAAATAATTCTTAATTTAAATAAAAAAGATGGAAAAACAATAGTTATGGTTACTCATGACGACAGTATTTCTGCAATGGCAGATAGGGTAGTGCATATAAAAGATGGATATTTAGTGAACGGATTATGAAAAACTTGAATCTGTATAAAAAATTGACAAAAAGGTCTTTAGAATCTCTTAAAAAAGCGGGCTTAAAATCATTTCTAACACTCTTAGGGATATTTATAGGATCCGCCACAGTAGTTTTAGTATACGAGCTGGGAAGAGGAGCGCAGGCAAGTATAGAACAACAGTACTCGAACATGAGTGTTAATACAATTATAATTAATGCCCCATCAACAGATGGAGAAAAATCTAAGCTCGGGATTGACGATATACCCGAACTTATGGAGATAGATGTAATAGAGAATGTGGCACCTCAACTAACGGGTAGGTTGCCCGTCACCTACTCAACAAATACGGTTTCACTTAATATTTTTGGAACGACCGCGAGCATTAAAGATATTGTAAATCTTGAGTTACTGCAGGGTAATTTTTACACGGACGACGCAGGAAAAAACAAAGATAAAGTTGTAGTTCTAGGATACGAATCAACTCAGGAGTTATTTGGAGATAACTTTGGAAATGTTGTTGGAGAAAACATAATAATCAACAGAAAAAACTACGAAATTGTCGGGGTACTAGCGTATAAAGGAGGTTCCTTCGGCCCGGTAACTATTGATGATAGTGTTTTTGTTCCGTATGAGGTATCCGAGAGGTATATTCTTGGTAGTAACGGGAAGTTTAATCTCAATTTAATTGTGGATGACTTTGATAATATTTCGTACGCGCAGGAACTAATTGCGGAGAAATTAAGAGATCTTCATGGAATAAGAGGTAGTACTCCCGAAGATTTTAGAATACGGGATATGGGGTCGGTCGTACAATCTGCTCAAGAGTCCGCCCGGACAATGTCTATTCTTTTATGGTCTGTAGGTCTAATCGTTCTAGTTGTGGGAGGCATAGGTATCATGAACATCATGTATACCTCGGTTCTTGAGAGAACCAAAGAAATAGGCATATTGAAAGCCTTGGGCGCAAGAGATAATTACATACTTTACATCTTCTTATCAGAGGCAGTAATACTAAGTTTTATCGGGTTTGTAGTAGGGTCGATTTTAAGTCTTCTTATATATTTTGGAGTTGCACAAACCGGATTTACAATAAGTTTCGAACCTGTTGCGTACTTAATCTCTTTTGTTTCTACCATGACCATCGGTACGGTATTTGGATATTATCCTGCAAAGAAAGCAGCCGGTTTGAATCCTGTAGATGCCTTGAGATACGAATAGTTTTGCTTAAAGATTGCTTATTTGACAAACTCCCCCCGCCCTACTATTATGAATATGTATTCATTATTAAATTATTGGTAGGGGGTGATGAAAATGCCGTATTTTGATAGAACAGGTCCTCAAGGACAGGGTCCCATGACCGGAAGAGGAATGGGTCCTTGCGGTGGAGATATGGGATTTGGTAGAAGAGGCTTTGGCAGAGGGTATGGAAGAGGTCTTAGATCCTGGTTTGCCTCTCCAACAAAGGCTCAGATAAAAGAAGGTCTTGCCCAGTATAGAAAAGATCTGGAAAATGAGCTAGAACAGGTTAAAGCCGAACAAAAAGGACTTGAGGAGGAAAAATGAAAGCGAATCCCCACCTGCGACTTAAAAACGCAGGCGGGGTTCACCCGTAGTACTAATTTTATCAGAAAGTCTATGACAAGACCAAGAATAAGACGTTTTCTAAAATTTAATCCGGATGTTGACTATTTTAAACCAAGGGGAATTCCTCTTAGGGATCTTGAAGAAGTTGAGCTTTTAGCTGATGAAATTGAAGCTATCAAGCTGTATCTGGTTGATGGTTTAGACCAAACACAGTCTGCTGCAAAGATGGGTATATCCCAGCCCACTTTTGCGAGAACCTTTGATTCTGCATGTAAGAAGGTTGCGGAAGCTCTAATTAAAGGTAAAGCAATAAAAATAAATAAAATAGATGAGTACTCTGAATGAAAACAGCAAGGCTGTTAAATCTTTTAGCTGCTTATAAATAACCAGAAATGCTGATGTTTAGTTAAAGTGATAGTATATATATATGCCTAAAAAAATAATCCCCCTACTTATAGTTCCCTTACTAATTTTTGTGGTTTCCTCAAATAATGCCCGTGCAGCAGGCTATCCCGTAGCCGGACATAAAGTAATAATCGACGCCGGACACGGCGGAACCGACCCGGGAACTACCCAATGCCCGGATCTTTATGAAAAAGACGCCAATCTTACAATAGCCAATAAGTTAAAGACATTGCTTGAGAGGGCAGGAGCAACCGTTTACATGACCCGAACCGATGACTCTACCTTAAGCAATGAGGATAGATACTCGTACGCTAATAAAACTAACGGTGAGGTATTGGTTTCCATCCATCTAAATGGTTCGCTGGATCACTCAGTAAACGGCACTAAAGGACTTTATGCCAAACCCAAAAAAGATAAGGCTTTTACTACAGTTATGCATAATCAATTAGCTTCAGAACTTGGTGTTAAAAATCTTGGAATAACCAATTTTATGAGCGGTGTGATACTTAAATTTGTCAGACCGGCAACAATTCAGGAGTCAGTTTATCTCTCAAATACACAGGAATGTGAAATGTTCAAAACAGGCAACAGAGCTGATCAGGTCGCGCAGTCTTTATTTAATGGACTAAATACTTGGTTTAAATAATTTAAGTTTATAAGGAGGTGCAAGAAAAAATATGAAAAATTTTTATACTATTTTTTTGTCGATTACGTTGATAACGGTGCTAACTGCAACTGTTTACGCTGCAAATAATCAGGGAACGGGTTCACAAGGTACGGGACAGGACACGGGTACGGGAACCGGAATTGGTCAAGGTACTCAGGGTACCGGTGCAATGCAACCTGTACAGAATCAAAACCAAGTCCAGACACAAAATATGGGAGAAGAACAGCAACTTCAAGTAAAAACGCAAGAGCAGCAGGGAACAGAAACAGGAGCTAACGGTAACGCACAGGGAGCAAAGAAGGGGCTTTCTGAAACTAGAAGTTCGGTTGCGCAGCAAATCCAAGAACTTCTCGGGACACAATCTGCGGCCGGGGGTATTGGAGACCAGGTAAGATTGTGGGCTAAAGCCCAACAGGAGTCAGAACTTAAGGTTCAGGAGCACTTAACAAATATAGAGAGCAAGACGGGGCTAACAAGATCACTTTTTGGACCTAACTACAGGTCATTGAATGCTCTAAAGCAGGAAGTGAATCAAAATAGAGTAAGAGTTCAGCAACTTGAGCAACTGGAATTAAAGCTAACCAACCAGGAAGACATAACCAATGTTCAGGAGATGATTGAATTACTTAATCAAGAAAACATCGCCTTGCAGGAGAAGATAGATCTTGAGGAGGCAGACGACGGTGTCTTGGGATGGTTAGTGAAACTTTTTGCTAAGTAAAATAACAGTTTCATACGATACTGTTGTTCAAAAAGGCCGTTTAAAAACGGCCTTTTTGTTTGTTCATACCTTATTTTTTAAAAGATGAAGAACTTGGTGCGGTGCCGAAAAACTTTTGATATTTTACTTCAATGGATCGTACGGTCTGATTGGCTGGGGGACAGGGATTCGGTCACGCATAAAATTCTGCTGAATTTTTGCTCGACCCCGCCTCGCTCGCCTTCGCTCGCTCCGGCATTCGAATCCTCCAAATCACAACAATAAAAAATGTCCGCAAATCCTGCGGACTTCCGGCCATTTTTCATGGCTGAGCACACGGATCTAGAACCTTAGTCTTTCTCCGAGATGATTATATATAGTTTTAATAATTAAGGTTAACGATTTTCCTGTAAATAGGCTTCAATTAGTTTTATATCATTCAAGTCTTTTTCTCTACCTAAAGCTTTTTTAAATAATTTTAGCGTAGACAGCTGCACATAGGGATGTCCATCAAGGATCTCAGCTTCTTTTACCTGTGTCTCAACCGGGCAAATGTTTGGATTTGTGAAATGCGATCCCTCACCTAGAATTGTTACGTTTCCTATTTGAATTGTTTCAAATCTTTCGCTTATGACAGGGTATTTGACTTTATACCTATCCCAAACACTAGGTAAAACAATAATATCCAGATCATGTGGTTCTCTTAGGTTTCTTACGGCTAGTGGGCCGGAACCTGTTATTGCATATTCTCCAACTAATAAACCAATTTGGTCTAACTCTTTGAGGAGATTAGTTAGTATCCCCTGTTTCTCCTCAATTAAAAACTCTGAAAACGTATTCGGATATGGATATTCATGGTCATTTCTATGCATAGATATAACACTTATTTCGTTATCAATTTTATGAAGAAAGTCGCACACATTTTTGTATGACCCATGATTATCGTTTTCGTTCTGAATAAATAACATTTTATTTTTAGGAATACTTTTGAGTATCGAGTAGTGTTCGCAGTCTTCAGAGGATAGATCTTCCAGAGGTATACCGTTAAGAATTATTTTATTTGTTAATGAAGATTCTTTTTCTAACAATTTAATTGTTACATAGGTTCCAATGGATTTTGCGAGGATATTTATTTTCTGGTTTTTATATTTTTCGCTAACTCCATCCGCGGTTTTTTCGATCCAATTTTTGGTTGCAACACCTGTTTTCCAGTGATCCCAATATATTACTTCGGAATCAACATCCGGAGAAAGTTCCTTGCTTATATGTTCCGCCCAATCTTTATTTTTTATTGAAAATCCGGGAAGAATTAGTGTTTTCATAATTCAATTATACAGTGAGTTTTATATAAAAAGACCCTTCGGATCTAGAATTTCATAAAAGGATATTTACTAGCCCTAAAAGGCTATTCGAGGCTTCATGGTCACTTGCATGCCCACTCTGGCCAGCAGTATTGTATGTTATCTGAAGAATATTGCCCAAATTAGGGCAATAAATAAAACTATTAATAATCCTATAGCTCTTCCAACAAAAAACTTTTTAGGTGTCATGGAGTTATTATACATTTATTGGCTGGGGGACAGGGATTCGGTCACGCATAAAATTCTGCTGAATTTTTGCTCGACCCCGGCTCGGCACCGTCGTGCCTGCGCCATTCGAATCTTTCCGCCTTCAACAAGTAATTTGTCAACCAACCCTGCGGGCTGCTTGCCAAATCACTGGCTGGCGGTTTTGCACGCTATTTGAATTTTGTAGTTATAATATTGTTATATGAGTCTTACTTCAAAAGAATTGATTAATGGATTTAAGAAATCCTATTATCGTACTAAAGATGCGAAAAACTCGGAAGAAATATTAGAAGTGTATTACTCCCTGTTCGAGACACTAAACTGGGTTGTGGCGATCGATTACAAACTATGCGCAGAAAAAAATGACAATAAATGGTTTTCAAAACTAGGTTCCGATGGTGATTATATAAATGCGCTGAGATTTGCAAGGAACAGGACTTACCATCAGTGGTTTACTATATTTAAATTAGATCGAAATGATACTTTTCCTGCAATATTTCCTATGCTTCTTTCTACATGGAAATGGTGCCCTTTATCAGATATACCTTCTGAAAGAGGTCAAAAAGAGGACCCAAACGATGAAAAACTCTACGTAAAACTTTTGGCAAACAGACCCGTAAAAGATGCTTTAGTGATTATTGATAAAATATTTTCTATTACCTGAATTATTTTAGTGGCCGTTTTGTAAGCTATTTAAACTGTTATTTTACAACGTACTGTGGTATAGAGTAATAAAGATGGAGATTCATAGAAAAACAAAAGAAAGATATGGCTCTTTTTTTGAAGATAGGATTTGGCTAGCATGGGCAGAAGGCTGGTTTAAGATTCTCGAATGGTTAACCCTGATAGCTTTATTCGAGTATGTTTCAGTTACGACCGGTAGTAAAATACTAAGTTTTATAGTAACCATCTCATACACACTACTGTTTTATTATCTATATAACAAACTTTTTAATACTTGTTGGTTTAGATATAGACTGTCGAAGCTTTGGTCTACGATCAGCTCTCTTATAATAACAGTTTCTGCATTTGCATTAGTAACAAAAATAGTAGAACAAATTACAGGAAAATATTAGTATTAGACGATAACAATAGAAACCAATTATCATTTCGCTGGGTATACGGCATAAATACTCATATGTATTTAGTAATACCAGAGCTGAAAGTTAGCGGATGTTGTTGGCACAATCTTGATTTTGAAAGACTTGACCGCATTTTTATTAATAACCATTGAAAACATTTCCACAATAGGGACATTTTTCTCCAACTTTTACATTTTCGTTAATACAGTAAGGGCAAAACATAGGATTATCCTGATCTTCTATATATTCAGGTGAGGGTGAAGGAGAAGGAGATACGGAGACAGCACTTGCAAGACCCGAAGCAGTACTCACTGCAGTGCCTGCTGTCATTTGATCAATCACATTGTTAGTCACTTTTTTTAGCATCGATTTTAGATCGATAAGACCTTGTGCTTGATTAAGGGATAAAGCTTCAACCTTGGAATTAAGTTCTTTTAATAGGTCAAAATCAACATCCTTTTGAGCATACATAGCTGCTACTTTTTTATACCACCAATCTCTCATTTGCGTTATTTCTCTACGTTTTTCAGGGTTAGCACCAAACCAAGTATGGCAATTAGGACATAGCGGAGCTGCGTTATCAAATGTATCCTCTCCTTGTTCTTTTTGCGGTATTATATGGTGCGCTTCAATTCCAATATTCTGACACCTACAACACCTGAATGCCGATTTTTCCTTAACGTTATTAATAATTGCTTCACTAAAAGCCATATAATCGGGTTGTAGCATTAAGCTCTAGACCAACCCCCTTCAATAAGTTCTCTTGTTAATTTGGCTTTTTGAGGGTGTATATATAGATTTCTTATGATATCTTCAATAACATCAATACAGAGAGACAGATCATCTTTATGATGCTTTTTGATTTCATGAGTAGCTAAATTGCCAATATCTTTAACAAGCATGAGCAATACTGCACCATCTCTTGTAATAATATTTTTATGAACCATCTCATCTATTTTTGTGTTTATCCCCTGAACCTTTATGTCTTGTTGAATTGATATTGCCTCAATAGTGGTTCGTACTCCTATTGCTGTAAGAATTAGCATCCCTGCGTTAAAGGATTTTATTGTTTCTTCATAAATTGTACGTACATCTTTAGGTATGCTGAAATAACCGTTTACTAATTCCCTATCACTTCTAAAGGGCGTTGGATGTACACTTTCTGTGATGTCAGGATCGCCAGTTTGCGGGTCTACATCTTCACTGCTAACATATCTGATCAATAAACAAATGTTATCACAACCTAAACATCGCAAAGTAAGAAAAGTTGTACTGTCCCATATATCACCATCATCGCTAGTTCCAAATTTTTCATACTCATTGATTACATTGTGCCAAGTTTCTTGCTGGCAAGCTTTACACATTATTTTACTTTTATATTTTTTTGACACATTCATAGATTTGGTTCAGCCAATATTATTTAAGTTTTATCCTCTGAAATTAATTGACTATATGCGGCCTTAAATACTTGCCAGCAAATATGGGCCGTATTTTCATCGGGGTTAAATGCTTGTGCAACCTGTTCATGTGGATGAATAAAATTTCTAAAATCTCTTAGAGCATGACTAAATTTCTTCACGTCTAGCTTAAGACGCTTCGTTGAATATGAAACATCAATCAAATCTGATAATGTCCAATCATATATCTTTTTAATATATCCGTTTTTATCTTTGGGCGCAGAGTTGTTAGTCATGAATTCTTTTTGGTTTTTTAAAGCTACTCCAAGCAATATACCTTCCAGCGTACTCCCTAACTGAAAGATAAGACTTAAATTAAGGTCACTTTCTAAGCAACGTCGCGCTTCATTAACTCTATCTGTAAGTACCTGTGTAATAACAGAATCTAGATTTAATTTATTAATATCAATCTCATCGCTATAATCCTTTTTTAAAAACTGATTAATTTCATTATCTGAAGATGCGTTATTTGAAAGTTTATCTCCATCTATATTAATTGATTGAATTCGTTTAAGAGTAGGGGTTGCTCCAATATACTCAATTTTCATTGCTTCCATGCCAAGTAACTCATTCATTGCTTTGTACGCCATGGCTAGAAGTTTTTGATCGCCTTTGTATTCTTTCGGGTCAACTAACCTTAGTAGCACCTTTTCGAATTCAGTAGGTATTAGTCTGTTTAAAGTTTCTAATACCCACCATTTACGGGTAGATCCGTCATGTGCAACGTTAATTCCTATATTTTGAAAAAATCTAGTTAGATATGATGAAGATCTGTAAACTGGGTAACGTTCCTTTATATCTCCGCAAATGAAATCAGCTATTGTTTCTACAACGGCAGGGTCAGGTAATTGTCCAAAGTGTAAACTATTGTCCACATAAGAATTATAACACTCGATGGTTGCAACCGCGGCCTTTAATATTTAGACTTCGCTTATACTCAACAATATCTACAAGTTGACTATTTCTACATAAAATGCTACCCACCTATACGCTAATAATGGTTTGGGATATAACTTTTCTAAGGCTTATTCTTTACTCTACAAGGCGGTTGAGATTACTAATAGTTCGGAAATCAAAAATATTAAGGAATTTCGGGATTATATTTCCGAACCTGACGAATTAGTTGCTAGTAAAATGAAAACTGACTCTTTTCGAGCCATTCGTTCCTCTTGGCTGGGGGACAGGGATTCGAACCCCAATTTTTGCATCCAGAGTGCAAAGTCCTACCATTAGACGATCCCCCAATAGAGCGGTTATTGCCTGAAACCGCA
>Ga0208958_1000081_pt1 | contig 129903 bp, 152 predicted proteins | sample RifOxyB1_FD_184032 | JGI IMG/M metagenome (GOLD analysis project Ga0208958, IMG submission 184032) | Soil microbial communities from Rifle, Colorado - Rifle Oxygen_injection B1 (SPAdes) | ecosystem: Environmental > Terrestrial > Deep subsurface > Rock core/Sediment | place: Rifle, Colorado...
TAATATTTTCTAAATTAATAATATTTAATTTAGATCTATTATGTACTAAATCTCTTACCTATGACATTTCTACTTTGCCCATACTATGACATTATCATTTGGGCGGGACATAATTTATTTTTTGCTTGACTTATAAATATTAAAAGAGTTATTATTAAGTAGAAATATAATAGTGTTTAGTGTATTTTTTATAATTTTAAAAATTTATTTTTTAAATTATTTAAGTATCTAAATTTACAAAAATATGGTAAGAGGACCAGAGGCAGGGGGTCGTGATGAGGATTTTGATTTAGAAGAACAAGCTCGTTTATCGGGTGAATATTTAAATCAAAGACTCGAATCAAAAAGAGATGGAGCTACCGAATTAGCCAAGAATGTCGCTGGAGCTCAAGGCAAAAAGGCAGAAATAGTAGCTTTAACTGTTCAAGAAAGAGTTAAAGATGATGAGGTAAGGTTGGAATTAACTAATAAAATTAATGGGTTGATTGATATTTTAGATCAGCATGCTAATTTTGGTAATCCCGAAAAACCATTAGAAGCAGGCCGTGCAAAAAAATTAGTAGAAGTTATAGATACGCTTACAAAAAAATTAAATGAATTTTATGAAGATGCAGAAAGATTTAACTCTGAGACTCTTGAAAAAACTGGAGGAAAAGCTTTTTAGTAGGAAATAAAAAGTTTAAAAACAGCCTTTTAAATAAAGGTTGTTTTGTTACAATAAAAAAGCACCTCGGTCAAAACTCGATTTGATTCGAATTTCGACCAAGGCGTTTCGCGCACAAAATGTCTTATCGCGTAGTATCGAGCATGATCTCGACATCGGCAACTAAGACTTTCTGTTTTTTGAAGTATTTGTCACCGAAATCAATAGTGACTTCTTTTGCACCTGCGCAGGCGTGATCCACCTCTGAAGCATCGATTTCTCCAAGGATGAACCTTAGAAGTGGAATTGCACCACCGACCGTTAGTTCACCGACCGGTCCCCATGACACCCTGTGAGCTGGCACTTTTGCAAGATACATTTCTTGTCCTTTCTTTATGAAGTGCTTTTTTGAGGGCATAATGTACCCTTGATCCTATAAATTTATTATACCATATAACAAGTAACCTTGTCAACCCTTTCACCATTCTGACAGCATGTTTTATTTGAAATTAATAAATAATTATAAGTTGTAATTTTTACAAAAAGTAATACAATGGGTATGGTGAAGGGTCAATAGTGCAGTGTGTTTTTGTTTGTGATAAAATGAAATTGAATTAAAATTCAGTTACCGAGGAATACTCGGCAACTGTCGAGGATTTCTCGGTAGTTCAAAATCAAATTAAATTTAAATTTATGGATTTAAAAGCCTTATCTTTGCTAGTAATTTTGGGGTTTGTGGTGATTTATTTTTCTGTGTATTTGGCATACGCATTTTTTTGTTTTGTTTTGCCAATGTGTTTTTATGGAGCATTTTTTGCAAAAACTGATGATATTTCAGTAGAAAATATGATAAAACTTGTTGAAATTAAATCAGGAGACGTAGCTGTTGATTTGGGATCGGGTGATGGTAAATTGGTTATTGCAATGGCCAAAGCCGGAGCTGTTGCTTATGGATTTGAAATAAATCCTTTTTTAGTGTGCCTTTCGCGTATTAATATTAAAAGGGCGGGATTAGATAAAAAAGCATTTATTTTGCAAAGAAATTTTTGGAAAGAGGATTTATCAAAATTTGATATTGTGACAATTTTTGGAATAAAATTTATAATGGAGGATTTAGAAGTAAAATTGAAAAAAGAGTTAAAGTCTGGAACAAAAGTGATTTCAAAATATTTTATCTTCCCAAACTGGGAGTTATCAGAAAAATTAGGGCAAGTGAATTTATATATAAAATAGGTTATAATAAATTATGACAAGTAAAATTAATAATTTAATAATTACAGTAGTTATTTTAGCAGTTTTTATAGTAGGCGGATATTTTGTATGGAAAGATAATCAGAATGTTAATTTAACTGATATGGATAAATTTGCAAAATGTTTGAAAGACAAAGGTGCTGTTTTTTATGGTGCATTTTGGTGTTCACATTGTTTAAATCAAAAAAATATGTTTGGTGATTCAAAAGAATTTATTCCCTATGTTGAATGCTCAACTCTTGACGGGCAAAGACAAACTCAAAAATGTAATGATGAGGGGATAAAAAGTTATCCAACCTGGAAATTTGCTGATAATTCAATACAAACAGGAGAAATTTCCTTGCAGAATTTAGCCGAGAAAACAGGGTGTGAGCTAAAACAATAATATGACAATAACATTATTATTTTTTATCAATAAAATATTGGCAAGTGCAGTAATTCTATCGCAAATTTTTTTAATTGCTTATATTATTTATTTTTTTATCTTGAAGAAAAAAGAGAAAAAAGTAGAAGATTTTTTTGCTCAAAACAGTATAAAGTTTGTATTTTTAATTTCTCTGGTATCTACATTTGGGAGTTTATTTTATTCAAATATTATTGGATTTATTCCTTGTGACTTGTGTTGGTTTCAAAGAATTTTTATGTACCCATTAGTTATAATTTCAGCTGTCGCCTTACTTAAAAAAGATGATAGAGGCATTTGTTATGTTATTTATCTTTCAGTAATAGGTTTTTTAATCTCTCTTTGGCATAATTACAGTTTTTACAGTAAGTCTGCATTATCTGTCTGTGATAGTTCTGGAATTTCTTGTGCGAAGGCTTATGTTTTAGAATTTAACTATATCACAATTCCAATGATGGCCTTAACTGCCTTTTCTTTAATAATATTTTTTTCAATTTTAAAAAAAATAAAAAATAAAATAAGATAAAAAATATATAGAATAAAGCGTCATAATGGGCGCTTTTGTTGTCATTAAATTAGACTTGTCATGAAAATATTTAGAAGATATTCAGCCAAAAAAAGAGAAAAAGCGATGCATTTTGTCGAAAATAGAATTAATTATTTTAATAAATTTTATGGTTTTGAGATAAATAGAATTGTAATAAAAAATCAAAGCTCAAGGTGGGGGAGTTGCTCGTCTCGTGGAAATATTAATTTTAATTATAAAATAATTTATTTAAGACCTGCTTTGGCTGATTATTTGATGGTGCATGAACTTTGTCATTTAGGAGAGCTTAATCACTCAAAAAGATTTTGGGATTTAGTTAAAAAAACTATTCCTAATTTTGTAGAGGTAAATAAAGAACTAAGACGCACTCCTATAAAGCTAGTTTAAGTAAAATAGTTGACAAATTTATAAAAATATTATATACTTAATATATGAATAATTTATATAAAAACAATTATGGTCAGAGGAAAAACTTTGGCCATCAAAATAGGAATTTTAAGAGCTTTAGTAAACCTAAGGCACGTTTTGGTGGGGGAAGTTCAATTCATTTTTCTAAATTTATATGCAAAGCAGAACCAATTTGCGAATCTTTGCCATATATGCCAGAAAACAAATTTGAAGATTTTAATATCACGCAAGCTTTAAGGGCAAATATTATAAAGAAAGGATATATTGACCCAACTCCAATTCAAGATTTAGCTATTCCATTTATTTTGCAAGGTAGAGATGTAATTGGAATTGCCAATACCGGAACCGGCAAAACAGCTGCATTTTTGATTCCTTTGCTTAATAAAATCATAAGTAACCCAAAAGAAAAGGTTTTAATTATGGTCCCAACAAGAGAATTGGCAATTCAAATTAATCAAGAATTTTTTGAGTTTAGTAGAAATATGAGAATCTTTTCTGTTTGCTGTGTCGGGGGAGTAAGTACTTATAACCAAGTTTCAAGCTTGAGAAGGAATCACAATATTGTAATTGGAACACCTGGAAGATTAAAAGACTTGGTAAACAGGAAAGTTATTAATTTATCTTCATTTAACACAATTGTATTAGATGAGGCTGATAGAATGCTGGATATGGGTTTTGTTAATGATATGAGATTAATAATGCAAAGTATGCCAAAAAGCAGACAAACATTATTTTTTATGGCAACTGTAACAAGAGAACTAGATAAATTAATTAAAGAATTTCTAACTAACCCACAAGAAGTAAAAGTAAAAACCAGAGAAACTTCAAAAAATGTTGATCAAAATATTGTAAGAGTGGGCTCTAGTCAAGATAAGCTTGATTCTTTGCATAATCTTTTAATTAAAAAAGAATTTTCTAAAGTTTTAATTTTTGGCAGAACAAAACATGGAGTTGAAAGATTGTGTCAGACACTTGTTAAAAAAGGATTTAAAGCAGAATCAATACACGGAGATAAACCTCAAGGAAAAAGACAAACAGCTTTAAGAATGTTTCGCGAAAATTATAGCCAAATATTAGTTGCTACTGATGTGGCTGCTCGTGGACTGGATATTCCAAATGTAAGTCATGTTATAAATTATGATGTGCCAGAAAATTACGAAGATTATGTACATAGAATTGGAAGAACTGGTAGGGGAAATCAAGTTGGCACAGCACTAACATTTATTCAATAAATAATTAGGTTTTTGGGGCGATGTATGCTATGATAACAATATGAACATTATAATAAGTAAAGAGCAATTTTTAATTGATCATAATAAATTATCTCCAGCAAACTTGAAGGCTACTTTTGCTTTGTTGACAAAGTTTCAGCAAGAAAAAAAGCCATTACTTAAAGATGCAGAATGGTCAAATAAACTAAGAATTCCATTTATGGTTTGGCTTTCTAATGGCGTTTTAAAGTCAGAAGCAGAAAAAGATTTAAAAAATAATTCATCAAAAGATCATATATACAGAAATTATCCCGAAACTCATTATTAAAAAACAGAGTTTTAATAAAGCGTATTAATTGTATGAACAGAATAATTTTAGTTATATTTATAATAATCGCAGTTTTGGTTGTAGGTTCTTTAGCTCAAGTTTTTGGTGTATTTAATATATCAGAAAGTTTTGATTCAAATAATAACAATAATAACAATAATAATAACATCGTAGTCCCTCAAAACAAAATTTTAAATTTAAGTAATAGGGGATTAGCCAGTATTCCTTCAAATGTTTTTTCGCAAACAAATTTAGAAGAGTTAAATGTTTCCAATAATAATTTAACAGGAGCGATTCCGTCGCAAATTGGACAATTGAAAAATTTAAAGATTTTAAATGCTAACAATAATCAAATGACAGGTGTGCCAGCTGAAATTGGACAATTAAAATATTTAGAAATTTTAGACTTATCAAATAATGAGCTTACGGGACTGCCAAATGAATTAGGAAATCTTCAAAACTTAAAAACTTTGAATTTATCAGGTAACAATTATTCAGAGCAGGATTTAAGTGGTATAAGAAGTAAATTACCCTCAACTGTAAATATTATTACAAAATAATAGTTTTTAATGGTAATTTAAAAATAAAAAACTTCCGCTTATGCGGATTTTTTTATTGATTTAAATTTTTAAAAAGAGTAAAATAAATTAATTGAAAAAAGTAAAATGAGTATAATTCAATCAAAAAAAATATTACAAAATAGTTTAGGATTATTTTCCGATGATAGCCCATTAGATTTTGTATATGAGAAAACTTCAAAAGAAGAATTATCATTTATCGGAGAAAAACTTACAAGGGGCAGACATAAAATTCATCCTTATCCTGCAATGTTGCACCCTCTATTAGTCGATTATTTAATAAAAAATTATGCAAATAAAAATGATGTTATTTTTGATCCGTTTTGTGGTAGTGGTGTGACTTTACTTGAATCAAGTGTAAATGGTTATAAATCAATTGGTTTCGATATAAATCCATTGGCACTATTAATTGCCAAGGTAAAAACAGAAAATTATAAAATCGAGGAATTGAAAAAAGAATTTTTAGGTTTAAAGGCATCTTTATTGGAAAATTTCAATACAGACATTCCTATGATTAATAACATTGAATATTGGTATAAAAAAGAAATTGTACGAGACCTTGGAAGAATAAGATTTGTCTTAAAAAATAATAGTTACAAATATAAAGATTTCTTCTTGGTTATTTTTGCTTTTATATGTAGAAATCAGTCTTTTACTAGAAATGGTGAATTTAAAAGATATAGAGTTAAGGAAGATAAAATTGATAATTTTGAGAATAAAGTATTTGAAAAATTTTTCCAGCATATAGAAAATATGATATATATAATTAAAGATTCAGCAGTTCCAAAAGAAAAAAGTTATCCCATGTTAGCTAATTCAGAGAAGAATACTCCTAAAATTAATTATGATTTGGTTATTACATCTCCTCCTTATGGAGATAGTAGAACAACTGTAGCTTATGGAGAATATTCCAGTTTTGGTTCTGATTGGGTTGATGATTTAAATTGTTATGGAGGTAATGCATATAAAGTTGATAAAGAGAGTATGGGAAAAATTGGACAAATAGATGAAAATATAAGAAAACATTCAATTCTGGTTAATACTATAAAGAGAATTGAAAATTTTGATAAAAAAAGAGCAGGTGAAGTTTTTTATTTTTTTAATGGATATTATAATGCTATTAAAAATGTTGTTAGTAAACTTAATGAAAATGGAAAAGTTTGTTTTGTTGTTGGCAATAGAACAGTAAAAGGACAACAAATACCAATGGACCAAATAACAGCATCTTTTCTAGATAGCATGGGTTTAAAATTTGAAAATATTTTTGTACGTGATATTTTAAATAAAGTAATGCCATCGCAAAATTCTCCAACGAATATTATTGGAGAAAAATCTAATACAATGTCAAATGAATATATTGTTGTATTTAATAAAAATTAAAAATAAAAAAATGAAAAAGATAGCACTAAATCAAATAATACAAAAACTCTCTAAAATAAAGAAAATGGGTTATGTAAAAAGTAAAAGAAACGGACCAACTGGTATTGGTTATACTTTAGAGACATTATTAAAAATAAAAGAAAATAATATTTCTTCGCCAGATTTAGGAGAAATTGAATTAAAATCTCAAAGAGAAAAACATTCAGGTATGACAACGCTTTTTACTTTTAACAACAAGGCATGGAAAACTGATCCACTTGTGGCAGTCAAAAAATACGGGAGCAAAGATAAAGATAATAGAATAGGATTGTATTATACGATGGGTATGAAACCAAATAGCACAGGTTTATTTTTATTTGTAGATGAAAAAGCAATTTCTGTAAGACATATTGATGGAAAAATTATTGCTATTTGGCAATTATCAGAAATTGAAAAAAGATTTGAAGCAAAAGTGAAAAATGTTTTATTAGTTAAAGCAAAAGTGGAGGAAAGAGATGGTGTAGAATATTTTTTATTTGATAGGGCTAGATTGTTGTCCCATGGAACAACACAAGCTATTTTGAAAAATCAATTTGAAAATGGTAATCTCTTAGTTGATTTAAGACTACATGATGCTGGTACTATGGCAAGAAATCATGGCACTGGTTTTAGAGTTTATGAAAATAAATTAGAAGATTTGTATGAAAAAGTTGAAGAGATTGCATTTTAGGGGTAAGGAATAGTAATTTATAATTATATGAGAAGTTTAAAGAATTTTAATGTTTTTAATAAAAAAGTCTTGGTAAGATGTGATTTTGATATACCTATAGATGAAAAAGGAAATATTTTAGATGATTTTAAAATTAGACAATCCTTGCCTACAATTCAATATTTAATAACTAGAAAAGCCAATATAACTTTAATTAGTCATTTGGGAAATCCAGATGGTAAGGTAGGTGTAAAATTGAAGCTAGATAAAATTGCTAAAAAGTTAAGAGAATATCTTGATTTTCCAGTTGCAAAAGCTGATGATTGTGTTGGTCCTGAGGTGGAAAAATATATAAATACAATGGATGAAAATAGTATTTTATTATTAGAAAATACAAAATTTCATAGTGAGGAAATTGATGGAGATGTAAGTTTTGCAGAAAAATTTTCTTTTTTATTTGAAATTTTTATTAATAATGATTTTGCTGATTGTCATACATTCTATGCTACTATTGCTGGTATTCCTCAATATTTAACTTCTGGAGCAGGATTATTTTTGCAAGAAGAAATAGATAATCTAAATAAAATTATAAATGATCCTCTAAAACCATTAGTTGTTATTATCGGTGGAGAACCTAATGAGGAAAAGTTAAATTTTATTGATGAAATTTGTAAAATTGCTTCTTGGGTAATAGTTGGTGCTTTAATAAAGGAAGAATTAGCAAGAAAAGAAATGTTGTTTAAAAATCAAGATAAAATAATTTACCCAGTTGGTTTTACTGATAGTTTTGATATTGATGGTAGCGTTTTGGAAATATTTAAAGAAAAAATATCATTAGCTAAAACTATTTTTTGGTATGGTTCTATGGGTAAAATTGAACAAGAAAAATATTCTAAAGGAACATTATTTATTGCTAAAATGATTGCAGAAAGTGGCGCTTTTTCAATTATTGGTGGAGAAAAATTAATTAAATTATTAACTGGGCAAGGTTTAATCTCAAACTTTTCTTTTATTACTTCTGGTGGTGAGGCAACTTTGCTTTATTTGAGTGGTGAAAAATTACCTGGATTAGTAGCATTAGAATAATTAATGTATAATAAATTAATGGAAGAAATAAAAAAACATTATTTATCTTTATTAACAGAGATTATTGTAAAAGAATCAGTTATTCTTGGGTCAGATATCACAATTGCTAAAGCACAAAGCGTTGGCGGTTTGGTTTTGGATTCTTCGGGCAATGTAATAAATATTAAAGGAGATGCAAATCAGATTCTTCACAAATTAATTGATGAATATGTTGATTTAATAGGCAATCTTGCGAAAGATGCAATAAAAGAAATTTTTGAAAAATATCCTTTAATTAAAATATGAGTTTAGAATTTTTTGTTTTATTTATATTTTTTATAATCGTAATTATAATTATGTGGGTTTTTGTTTCTCGAAAAAACAGGAAAATCGCTCTAGATTTAATTGAAAAAGAAAAAGAAGCAAAACGTAAAATGTATGAAATTGCAATATTGAAAGAACTGGGAGATAAAATGGGATATTCTTTAAATATTCAAAAGATTTTGGAAATTATTGTTTCTTCATTAAAGCAGTTTGTTGATTATAGCTCTGTATCATATATGCTATTGTCTCCTGAAAAAATAGTTTTTAAATCTCATTTTGAAAAATCAACTTCGCGTACTTTTGTGAATCAGATAAAAGTAAAAATGTTGGACTCTCTTGCTACTATCTTAAATAAAGATTTAAAAACAATAAAAATTGATGAATTATTTTCAGGGATTGATTTAAATAATGCCTTAAAAGGTCAGGTTGCATCTTACTTTAATATTCCTTTAGTGGTAGCTGGAAAGATTGAAGGACTTTTGACTGTATCTGACACGGTGGCTAATTCATTTAAAGAAGAAGAAATGACAATTTTATATAAAATAATTCATCAAGCAACAAAGGCCGTAGATAGGTTACAGGAGGTTGTAAAACAAGAAAATAGTAAAATGAATGCAATGGTATATAGTATGACAGAAGGAGTTGTGATGACAGATATAGATTATAGAATTACTGTTGCAAATCCAGCTGTTAAAAAAGCTATAGGTTTTTCTGAAAATGACGATTTAACAATACTTAATTTTATAGAAAGATTACAAAATAAATTTGATTTTAGAGGAAAGGTTCAAGAGAGTATCCAGCAAGATAAAATATTTTTTTCAGAAGAGATTTCATTGCCTAATGGATTTTTCAAAATTATTGTTTCTCCTGTAAAAAACAGCGGTAAGATTTTGGGATCAGTGGCTATTTTTAGAGATATTAGTTCGGAAAAAGAACTTGAAAAAATAAAGGAAGAATTTACCTCCATGATTGTTCATGAATTGCGCTCTCCATTAGATGGGATTAAAAAAATGATAGAATTTATGCGTGCTTCTAAAATTAAAAAACAGCAGGAGTTGGAATGTTTTCAAATGATATATCATTCTTCTTCTGATATGTTGCAATTGGTAAATAATCTTTTAGATATGGCTAAGATTGAAGCTGGTAAATTTGATCTTGTAAAACAAAATTCAGATATTAAGGAAACTGTAAAAAGCAGGATTATGTTTTATCAAGTGGCAAGCAAAGATGCAGAAGTTTCAATCTCAAGTTTCTTTAGTAAGGATATTCCTGATAAAGTTGAATTTGATCCACGTACAATTTCTCAAGTATTAAATAATCTTGTTTCAAATGCCTTGAAATTTAATAAGAAGCAGGGTACTATAGAGATACAAGTTTTGCTTCATAAAAAAGGACAAAGTATTTTAAAGGAAGCAGAAGAGAATCAGATAAAGTGGTTTATGAAAGAAGATATTTTGGATATTAAAGATTCACTTTTTGTAGCAGTTTCAAATACTGGACAGGGGATTGCAAAAGATCAAATGAATAAATTGTTTAATAAATTTTCTCAAGTAAAAACTGTTTTTACCAAAGAAGCTGGAACTGGTCTTGGCTTGGCAATTACCAAAAGTATTATTGAATCACACGGAGGTGTTGTTGGTGCTCAATCTATTGAAGGAGAAGGAGCAACATTTTATTTCACATTACCAATATAATTTTTGCGAGTAATTTTCGCTCGGCAACAAACTTTTTTCCGTTGCTGGTAACCCCCTTTGCCTCTTTAAGCAAGTGGACCAGGGACTTCAAAAAGTTTATTGCCTCGCTTAATTAATTAATATGACAGAAAAAAATAAAAAAGTTTTGATAGCAGAAGATACTAAAAGCTATCTTTTGGTACTTTCAGCAGATTTTGCTGCATCAGGTTTTGATGTAGTTACAGCTGAAAATGGTGAAGATGGTTTGGCTCAAGCGCAAAAAGAAGATTTTGATATGATAGTTTCAGATATTGCAATGCCAAAAATGGATGGTATAACTATGGCAAAGAAAATAAGAGAAGCTAATGTCGCTTCGCCAATTATTTTTTTAACAAATTTAAGTGATATGGAACATATAAGTTCTGCAATAGAGGCTGCAGGAAACGCAGAATATGTTATTAAGTCTGATATAACTTCTCAAGGAATAGTAGAAAGAGTCAAAACAAGATTAGGTGTGAAATAAAATATTTTTTAAAAAGCCATTTAATTTTTTAGAGTGGCTTTTTGCTTAAAAATATGGTATAATTAATTATGAAAAATTGGTCAACAAACACTAAAAATTTAAAGAAAAATAAGGAAAAATATGCTATTTGGAAGCTAGAACAGTTAGTGAATTTTGGTTTGGGCAAGAAAAAAATTAAGAAATCAGAACTTAAAAAATATTGGAAAGTTATTGATATAGACCCATTTAAAAGAAAATTTTTAGCTTTATTTATAAAATAATTTATGAGTGAAGAACATATTTTATCAAAAAATCAACAAAATATTTTAAACATAATTAGCAAAGATAAAATCATTTGCGATAATTTTTATTTAACTGGAGGAAGTGCTTTAGCTGAATTTTACTTGCAACATAGATTGTCCGAAGATTTAGATTTTTTCTCTGAAAATGAATTTGAAGTGCAAGAAATTTTAACTTTTTTAGAGAAAATAAAAAAACAAGCTAAAATAAAAAAAGTGGAATATCAGCAAAGTTTTAATCGCAACTTATTTTTCCTTGATTTAGTTGATGGCGATAGAATTAAAATGGAGTTTACATATTTCCCATTTGAAAGAATTGAGAAAAAGAAAAGAGTAGGGGATTTATATATAGATAGTTTGTTGGATATTGTGGTAAATAAAGTTTTTATAATTTATCAAAAGCCAAGGTCTAGAGATTTTATTGATTTGTATTTTATTTTACAAAAGGACAAAAATCTAAAACTAGACGATTTAATCAAAAAAGCTCAAATAAAATTTGGAAATTATATTGACTCAATACAGCTGGGGAGTCAGTATATGAAATCAAAAGAATTAAAAGATTATCCTAAAATGTTAATAAAAGTTAAAGAAAATTTCTGGCAGGATTTTTTTATAAATGAAGCTAAAAAACTTTCCTCAAAAATTATTGAAAAAAATTTTAAACATACCTAAAATTTACTTGTAACTTTAGTAAAAAATATATACGACAATAGAAAGCGACCGCTATTTATTGTCGTATATTTGCTTTGATAGGAATGTTTGTTTTAGCCACACCCACGCGTAGTCGCGTAGTAGTATTTTATTATGCGACATAATAAACTATTGACATAAAGTCATATATATGCTATTATTAAACTATAGAGTCAAGGACACATTTCTCCTAACAAGGGTATTTCTGTGAAGAAAAATCGCGAAAAAATGATGGGGCGTGGTCGTCTGAATCGTCCAGCTCAGCAAGAAATTGCTGAAGCTTTGGAAGAAATTTCTGATGGCTGGTGGCACAATGACGAGCTGGATGTCGTGGATGATTGGGATGGTTTTGACGAGGAGGTTTACAGCCTTCTTTACACTAATGCAATTTTCGATGAGGGGGGCATGGATCTCTCATTCGAATTTTCGTTAGCGTGATCGCCGATAGCGATGCAAGATGACTGAGGTTGAGCTTTGCTGGGATTTGAGAAATGACGCGAATGTCAAATCTCCGCGAGAAATCGTGTTTTGTCAGAAATACGGGGACTTTATCCGCTTGGCAAATAAATCTTTGCAACTGCTCCTTTGGTCGTCAAGTCGTGGCATGCGCGCATATGCCACGACTTTTTTTATTATTTGTAGGCTGGATATTTATTAAAAAATATGTTATTATGCTGACATGGTAAATGATGAGGTGATTGTAAAATTTAATAATGTTTCTTTTGAATGGCAAACTAACAAACCTATTTTAAATGAGGCAAGTTTTGCAGTGCGTAGGGGATCTAAAATAACTTTAATGGGACAAAATGGTGCAGGAAAAAGCACTATTTTTCAATTAATTACAGGACAGTCGCATCCAGAATCTGGATCAATTAGTATAAATAATAATTTAACAATTGCTATTGCAAGGCAAGTGGTAGATAGAAAAGATTTAGAATTAACAATTACAGATTTTTTTACCAATACTTTGAAAAGTCAAGGTGGACAAGGAAAAATATATGATATTGATAAAAAAATTAAAGATGTTTTTAAAATTGTAAATTTAAATGTTCCTTTTGATAGAAAAGTTTTAGAGCTTTCTGGTGGCCAGCAGGCAAGACTACTTTTAGCTTCTGCTCTGGTGCAAGATCCGGATTTACTTTTGCTTGACGAACCAACAAATAATTTAGATAAAGCAGGAATAGAACATTTAACCAAATTTATAATTGATTATCCCAAAACTTGTATTGTTATTTCACATGATGCTGATTTTCTAAATTCTTTTACGCAAGGTGTTTTGTATTTGGATATTTTTACAAAAAAAGTTGAACAATACAATGGAGATTATTTTACTGTTGTAGAAGAAATTAAATTGCGTCTTGAAAGAGAAAGAATGATAAATGCTAGATTAGAAAAAGAAATTTCTCAAAGAAAAGAGCAAGCTAATTTTTTTGCTCAAAAAGGAGGGCATTTAAGAGATGTTTCAGCAAAAATGAAAAAGAAAATTGAGGAACTGGAGGAAGATGTTGTTGATGTAAGAAGAGAAGATAAAACGATAAGAGAATTTAAAATTCCTTGCCAAGAAGGTACTGGAGGAGTTATTTTGCAACTAGATTCTGTTTCTGTTGTAAAAAATCATAAAGCAATAAATAAAAAAGTAAATATAACCTTAAACAAAAGAGATAGGCTTTTGCTTACAGGGCCAAATGGAATTGGTAAAACAACACTATTAGAAAAATTAGCTTCGGGACATGCTAAAGGCGAGCATATAAAACAAGGAGTAAAGATTGGGTATTACAGACAAGATTTTTCAACTTTGGATTTTAATGCAACTGTTTATCAAACTCTTTCAAAAGCAATGGGAAGCAACGGCACTGAAGAAAATTTAAGATCAAGGGCATCAGGATTTCTTTTGGATGCAGAAATTTTAAAAGCAAAAATTGGTTCTTTGTCTGAAGGTCAAAAGGGGCTGGTGGCTTTTGCTGTGCTTTCACTGGAAAGACCTGGTCTTATAATTTTAGATGAGCCAACAAACCATATAAATTTTAGGCACATTCCTGTAATTGCTAAAGCAATAAACGAATTTGATGGGGCTATGATCTTAGTAAGTCACTCACAAGATTTTGTAAGCAAAATAAAATTTGATTTTATTTTGGATTTAGGATTATTATAAAAAAAATTTTAATATTTAGCGTAATATTATTGGAACTGCCTAAAAATTGAAAGGTTCTTTTTGTTTATGTATAGATCAATTAAGTATAAAATATTTTTGCTATAAAATCCGTAATATAATTGAAAGGTCGGATAAGCAAAAATATAACGATTTGTTCTATAACTTAAAATTATAGATAAATTTAAAAACTTATGGCAAAAAGAACTTGTCCAGCTTGTAATCACGAACATGAAGAAGGTGAAACTTGTCATTGTGGATGTGACAAATAATATTTTAAGTAGTAATTAAAAAACGCGAAATTGTTATTAAGTTCGCGTTTTTTGTTTGCAAAATAAAATATTTAAATAAGCGTATAATGTTCTAATAAATAAATTTAATATGTAATATTATGAGCAGAGCGATGCAAGTTGAAGTTATAAATATAAAAAATAATTTGCAGTCAGATATGTTGCCTCAAAATCTGATTGATTTTGTTCATTTTGCAGCTCATGAATTAAAATCCCCAATATCAACTATATTGTTAGCAACTAATTTGATCTCAAAGGAGCTAGAAGGTCAGATACAGGAAAATACTAAAGAATATTTAAAAATAATTTTAGAGGATGTAAACAAAATAGACTATCTTATAAAATTATTTTTGGATATTTCATCGGTAAAATCTAGAACTATTAAAATGTCTCCTCAGTCTTTGCAAATAAGTGATGTTATAAATAAAAATATAGATAATAGTATGCTTCAAATTAAAAATAAAAATCTTAATCTTTTTAAAGATATCCCTAATAATTTACCTATATTAGAATCAGATCCTAAAGTAATTGAAATAGCATTAGATAATATTATTTCTAATTCAGTAAAATATACAAATATAGGTGGCAGTATAAGCATTAAAGTAAAAGATAACAAAAAAAATGTTGTAATAAGAGTTTCTGATACGGGATTGGGAATACCTGAAAATCAAAAACATTTTATTTTTCAGAAGAATTTTCGAGCAGATAATGCTCAAAATAGTGGTCATGAAGGAATGGGTATGGGGCTATATCTTACAAAATTTGTTTTAAATAAGATTGGAGGAGAAGTTTGGCTAGACACAAGAAATAAACATAGAACAACTTTTTGTGTAGCAATACCCAAGAAGTTCAATTCGTTTTAATTATATAAGTTGTAAACTAATTTAGTTGATTATTTTATAGCCTGATCCTCGCACTGTTTTGAATATTTTTTTTCCACTATTTTTATAAATCTTTTTTCTTAGTTTGCTTATATACACGTCAATAATATTGCTAAATGAATCAAAATTAAAATCCCACACATTGCTAGCTATAGCTTCTCTTTCTAGAATTTTGTCAGGATTTCTCATAAAATATTCTAAGAGTCTAAACTCTGTTAGAGTAACTGATATTTCTTTTTCATTTATAAATACAGTTTTTTCAGCAGGATTTATGGTTAAATTTCCTAATGAAAGTGTTGAAGATAGCATTACGATTGGTCTTCTTGTTATAGCTCTAATTCTAGCCAAAAGTTCATTGAAGTTAAATGGCTTTACTAAATAATCATCAGCACCTGCATCTAAAAGTGATATTTTATCCTCTGGATTGTCTTTTGCAGTTAAAATTAATATTGGGGTTTTAATGTTCGATTCTCTAATGGCTTTACAAATGTCAAAGCCATTTTTTTTTGGTAGCATCAAATCCATAACTATTGCATCATAGTCTTGATGATGGATCTCAATTCTTTTTTGAGCTGATTCGCCATCTGTTAAACAGTCAACAGCAAAGCCTTCTCTCTCAAATCCATTTTTTAGAAGTTTAACTAAATTTTCTTGGTCTTCTATAATTAATATTCTCATAATTTTTTAATTTATTTAGGTAACACATTAAATAATATATTTTCCGATGAATTATATAAATTATATGTGAATGTTATTACTCCACTTGAATTAGCTATAAAATCTCCTACCGAATTTAAGCCAGCTGTTACATTGTATGTAAACCCTGGGTTTAGATCTCCTACCAAGTGTGCAACTGCCATATCGGGAGAAGAAATAGTTTGTTCTGTCCATGATTTTCCGAAATCTCCATCTTTATTCCATTTAGTTATGATTGCAGATAATTTACCTGTAGTGGGTTTAAGCATAAGATTCATTTTTTCATAATTTATTATCGAAGCACCGGCTTTGATTTTGTTCACTGTTAATGATGATTTGTCTGGGTAAAAATCAGTTGCAATTTTTTTGATATTTTGAATTATGTAATTTTGACTATTTATTATAGTAGTTTCGCTTAAGTCATCAAAAATTTTAAGAAAGAAATTGTCTGTATCTTTGATAATATTTTTTGAATTGTATCTTTCATAATGATAATTCGTAATGTTATTTCCATTTGTAATATTAGCCAAAAATATGTTATTACTGGTATCATAATTATATATGTTTCTTTGATTTTCAAAAATGTTATTTCCTTCTATAAAATTATTTTTAGCTTGATTAAACCTTATACCCATCGCATTATAAGTTATTGTATTATTTCTGAAAGTATTTAAATTGACAAATTTTTCTGTTTGATTGGCGGGTAAATCATTTCCTTCATATGTGTATATGCCATATTTGGAATTGTTAGAAAAATCATTATTTTCAATTATATTGTTGGAACTTCCAACAGAAAGTCTTATACCTTTTTCGTTATATTTAGAAATATTATTTCTTATAATGTTATCATAGCTATCAAAAATAGCTATTCCTGAATCAGAATTGTATTCAGTGGTATTATTCTCAATTATAGAATCAGTCACTTCCCTGTGTAAAAATATGCCGTTACCATTGTTATAATTAGAACGGTTATTTGAAATAGTTATATTGTCGCATCTTTTTGAACATATTATTCCATGTTTCCCATTGCGATGAACATAGTTATCACTAATTACTAAGTAATCTGAATCATCATGAGGATCAAGACCATACCATATATTTTCACTTACCTCATTTCCAGTAAATTTCATATTCTGTCCTCCGTAAGTATATGCTCCAAAAAAGTTGTTATGAATTCTACTGTTTATAATTCCTCCATATACATTTGTTAAATCGAAAATAGCAAGCGAATTTGTTAATACTTTCCAGCTTAGTCCATAAGACTCGGAAGCATTAAAACCAAGATAACTAATATCGCTTCTTGCAATATCCATACGCGATTCGAGTGCAATTCCATTATCATCTAAACGAGATCTAACTCTTATAAATGCTCTACCATTACTATAGTCTACATCTGGACTTTGAGATAATTCGTCCCAAGAAGTTATTTTAACTCCAAAAATATCAATATTTCCCCAATCAGCTGAAATGGAAATATAATCATTTAAATTAGCATTATTACTTTTTAGCCTTAGTCCATTTGTGTCGCCTTCAAACTTTTCACTATGAATTTTCAACGTAGCCCCGTTTTGCAGAATAATATTAGCCTTCAAAAGCCATATTTTGTTTGCTGAGTCTACTAGCTCTAAGGGGATATATTTTGATCCTAACGATTTTATATCGGTTAGAGTGCAAGTTACATCGCCAAATATATATACTCTGTTGCTTGATGCTGACCACCTGATGTTTGATGAAGTACATGGATTGTAAACTGCTAAAGTAGAAAATGGTGTTAAGACAATTATACTTAAAAGAGTCATTGATAATGCTGATGATATAATTTTAATAATATGTTTGTTCATAAATTTCCTTAACCCTTATATCAATAATTTGAAAAAATTAAATGAATTTCGAGCTAAATATTTTTAAATTTTTTAAAATAGTTTATTTTTATAAATATTATTTTCATAAATATTATTGTAAAAAGATTTGTCGCCCATAAAAATTCCTTGATCTCCATTACTATAGATATGATTGCTATCAATAATCACATTGTTTGAATATCCACTTACAACAATTCCATATACTGTATTATCATAAAACTCATTTTCTTGAATAGTATTTGCAGTAGCCCCATAAATATATACGCCATAATAGTTATTATGAATTTTATTATTTGCAATAGTTCCTGTTACAATATCTTTATTAAACCTTATATCATAAATTTTCCAACTTAATCCATAGTCTCCACCAACATCTTCTGTGCTTGTATTGTGTCCAAGAAAAGCGATTTCTGAATTTATTACATCCATCCTTCCACTATTTATTGATAAAATAAAACTTCGACCATCTGTATAATTTATGTCCGGATTTTGAGTGAGTTCGTCCCAAGAAGTAATTTTGGTATTGAAAATCCCTATATTGCCATTTTCAGATTTTATCGAAACGAATCCATATTTATCGCTTTTCATTTTTAGCCAGGAAATATTTTCATCAATAATTAAAGTAGCAAGATCGGTAACCAAAATATTTGATTTCAATAGCCATTCTTTTTGCCCCAAGTAAGTAATTTTGTCTTCAGACCTTAATAGATTATAAAGTGTAGGTATAGTTATTGCACTACCTTCGCCTCGGAGAATAATTGTATCAGAGAAGTTGTCATAACTAACAGTTGGCAGTTTATAAGAAATAAGTTTTATTGGTGTTTTGGTTAACTCATTAATTGGAATAATAATCTCTTCTTCTATTTTGATTATATTGGGATTCAAAATATTGCTTTCATTTGCTTGTAGGATTTTTTTTAAATTAACATTGTATTTTCTAGAAATACTTATTAGTGTATCTCCACTTCTTATCCTATATCGAGCGTTATTATTTATTTCTGGTAAAATATTTTTTTGATTTTCAGTTTTTTTATTTTCTTGGATAATTTCACTTTTTGGTTTAGCTGTTTTTTTGTCTATCAAATTGTTGATTGTTAATTGTTTAGTCGGTTGATTAAAAATAAATATTTTTTTATTGTATTCTGCAGTTAAGGTTCCAATTGCCATAACCACTAAAAGTGTTGAGGCAATACTTATTGTAGATATAAATTTTTTTGGTTTACTAAAACGGTTTTTATCCCAACGTGTAATCCATCCCTGCGTCTTTATTGTAAATAGAGCATATATTCTTATAAATGCAATTATATACGTGTTTAGTATATATATTGGCAAAATTACATAATCTTGAGGATGCCTTTTTAGATGAGGAAAAATCTTGATAGTTCTACTTATAAGCCACCACATAATTATTATGAAAACTATTATCCAATGTTTAAGATAAATTGCTAAAAATAGAGATATAGGCCCAAAAAAAAGTATGAATGGCTGTATGAAGCGATCGATGATGTATATAGCTAGAATTTTTTCTCTGCTCCAGATCCAATAACTAAATAATGATTTTAAATCCTCTCTCCAACTGTTTCTTGCCCATCTAATTTGTTGTTTGAAAAATGTTTTAATATCTGGAGCTCCCGGAGTTTTAATCGAAATATCCATTAAATACTTAGTTTTCCATCCTTGTTTTTGAATTAATCTTGTGAGGCTTTTATCTTCTCCACTTATACATTGCTGTCCTAAAAATTTTTCATTTAACATATCTTCTACAATATTTTCAAGTGCTAATTTTCGATATATAGCTGTTCTACCGGAAAGACAGGTTAATGCATTTCCGGTTACTGCAAGAAAAGGGAATTCATTAAAATATCTGTTGCTTAAATGAATATTGAATAATCTTTGAGCAATTGTTTTCGGATTATATACTTCTTGTCTTGTTGCAACTCCACCTATAGAATTATTGGTAAAAGGGGAAAGTATTTTTGATTTTATATTTTTATCCCATATTGCATCGCTATCTACTAAAGCAATAACTTCTGAATGAGCACTTTTTATACCAAGAGCTAAAGATGGTCTTTTGCCAGGTATATGCGTAATAATCAAAGAGCAATTTTTGTAGTTTTTAGAAAATTCATTGAATACTTGTATGTTTGCTTTATCGGTATAATCAATAACAGCAATAATTTCATCGGGAAGATTTTGTTGCCATGAAAGTAGTGCTTTGGAAAATATTTCTGGATTTTCGTTATATACAGTAGCAACCACAGATAAAGTTAAATTATTAGATATTTCGTTTGTTTGTTTGTAATATATAGCTACTATTTTTTTTGTAAGCCAAATTATCCAGCGCATAGCTCCGATTATACCCAACGGAAAATATAAATATATAAGAGAAAAATAATTTTGTAATAAAATTGAAGTAGCCATTTTTTAAAAAATTAAGAGAAAGATTGCAGATTGCTCTGCAATCTTTCTTTGTTAAATGCAACGTTTCGTAGTCGTTTTTAACGGTTTGCAACCAATGTGCCAAAACAGGGCACTCGCGGATGTGCCACGGGTTTTCCGTTGATCTTGCGAGATTTCTTCGTTAGTTTTCGGTTCTCCTCGACAGTAGTTCTCAAAATTGGCAAGTCAATGCCAAATTCGCTTTTCGCCCAGCCAAGAAAGGCCTCCGTGTCTTTTGGTAGACAGGAGCCGTCGAATGGCCCCAAGTTTTTGAGCCCGTACATTGGGTTCCAACACCCTTCGGCACTCTTGGCAACCAATTGGAAAATTCCGTCAATATCCATATGGTCGTATTTCCCAAGTGCACCACGCATCTCGTTGAAGAATGCGATCTTGACGGCGTTGAACAAATTGTGGACGTATTTCTCGGCTTCTGCCTCGGCCAAAGTTGTGTGCACAATTGGGCACTCAGCCCAGCTGTAGATCTCGTCAACTTTTTTGCCGGATTTCCTATCCAGCTCACCGATCACGACGAGTCGGGGGTTGACGAAATCTTTTTCCGCCGAAACCTCACGTAGAAACTCGGGGTTAAAGCAAACTCCGAAGTCGCGTCCGGCCTTTTTGCCGGAGTTTTTTTCCAGCGTGGGAATGATCACTCGCTCGGTCGTGCCAGGGGGCAGAGTGGACCTTGGAACTACTACGCAGTAGCCACGATTTTTTTTCAGGGCTCCTTGCCCCAATTGCTTTGTGGCGGAAATGATGTGTTCCAAAAAGATCTTGCCATCATTAGTCGGAGTGGATACCGACATAAAGAAGGCATCAAAGTTTTGACTCTCTCCTGCCATGGATTCTGGAAGGCATGCTTTGTAGCCATTCTTCTGCAATTCATCAATGGTTTGTTGATTGATGTCACAGAAAGTGACATCGTGACCATTGGTGGAAAATCCACGTCCAGTAGCTTGCCCAACAACTCCGCTACCGACGATAGCCAGTTTGCACATACCATTTCCTTTCTGATGAGACTTAGTCTAGACAAATGTCAAACGACATTCTTTCAAAGAACTAATTTAAATATATAATAATAATCATTAAAATTGTATTAATTTTTTATAATAAAAAACTGCTTTTTGAGCAGTTTTAAGGTTTTACACGATTTGAAAGAACATTTACAACGATAAATAACCGTGAACCAATGCAGTGAGCACGGCTAATTTTGTAGGAGCAGATGTAATTTCTCCGCTCTTTATTAGGTCAAAGAGCGTTGCTACAGATACTTCAAATACCTCAATATCTCCTTCCGAAGCATCAAGATTTTGCTGACTTGTAAGTCGGCAATTTGTGGCAATAACCACATATTCTGAACTTGGAGATTTGCGAGGAGCAATGTGATTTGCAGTTTCTATTGCTATCACATTGTTTGGTACGTATCCTGTTTCTTCAAGAAGCTCTCTTTTACCAGCTTCTGCCCTACTTTTGTCACTTTTTTCAAGAGATCCAGCAGGGAATTCAAGAACAAAATCATCAACACCTTGCTTGAATTGCCTAACAAGAACAACATTTCCATTTTCTGTGATGGGGCATATTATAATGCCCTCCTTTTTGCAGAAAATAGAAAAGGTTTCAGTTTTTCTAGTTTTTGGATTAGTAAAATTTTGAGTTGATAATTCAACTCCAAAACTTTTGGCAAGAACTTTTTTTTCTCCAAGCTTTTGCCATTTTTCCAGTTGCGTTTTTCTGATCATATTCATTGTCTCCTTCAGGTTATGTCAAAGTGTCTGAGAATTTCCACAACTCCAATTTCGAAACATTTTTCTGCAATATAACCTTTTCTCTTTGCAACAATATTTTTTACTTTTATTGTTGCATTATTTGGGCAAGCTGGAATTCCGGCTATTTTGAGAATGGGAATATCACCGTCCGAATCTCCAATACACAAAACCTGACTGGCAGGTATTTGAGTTACTTTGCAGAGAAATTTTAGGCAAGAACCTTTGTCTACACCTTTTGGCGTGATGTCTACTGCAGTTGTAGAATAGGTGACAAAGATCTTTTCAAGAACTTCAGGAGTAATTGACCTTTTTACAATTTTTGCCAATTCTTCTGTGTTCATAGTAGAATTATATGGCAATAACGAGATAACTACTTCTTTGCTTCGAATTCGTCTTGCAATACCAGCTTCAACCAAACGCAAAACTTCGCTCTTTATTGTGGTAACCAATTGCTCATTTTCTAAAGCAACAGGATGCGGTATCAAAACCCTGCTCTTGGGTTTAAATAAAAAAGCTCCGTTTTCCACAATGCTAGGAAAATCTTCAGGGGTAAAAGCGTTTAGCATTTTAGATAAACATTCAACAAAATCTGAGCCGCGTCCCGTTACAAATGCAAAGCGAGCAAGTTTTGGATCTTTTTGTGCCTTTTCACAATATCTTCTTATTTGTGAAATTACTTTTAGGTCATATGTTTCAGAACAAATGCATCCGTCAATGTCACTTAAAACCAACCGGATTCTGTCCATTGTTTTTCCCTTGAGTTTTTAGTTTTTAAGGAACATTTGTTATTTTACATAAAATACTAAATTACGCAAGTCCGGTTATAATTCGCGGTTTGTAGCAATTATAAATTTTTGACATTTTCAAAAAAATATTTTTAGAATCTGTTTCATCTGTTAAAATAACTATTGTCCCTCCACTTCCTGTAAGTTTTGCCCCCAAAGCTCCAGTTGAATTTGCAACATTAATAACTTCATTATCTTTTTTTGATGTTTGATAAATTTGATCTCTCAAACGTTTGTTTTCATTCATCAAACTTCCCAATTTTTGCCATTGTTTGCAGGTAAGTGCCAAAGCACCTTCTTCGGCAAAATTTGCAATGCTGTCCATATAATATCTTATTTGTTGTTTTTCCTCTTGGCTTCCGTTTAAAAATTTTTCTCTTATGCTGTTATGAACTGTCCCAGAACTTTTTTTTGACTCTCCTGAAAAGCATAAAAAATAGGGGATTGATTCTACGGGAATTTTTTTTACAATTCCATAAGGATTATCTGGATATTTTCGGATATATTCTTTTCCTTTAAAGTCCATAAGCAAAACTCCACCGAATGTTACAGTATACCCGTCCTGAAATCCTGTAGATATTTTGAGTTGGTCTGTTTCAATATACAAGGATCTTTCGGCAATTTCAAAATCATTGAGATTAAGTTTAAAATATTCATTTAGTGCTTTTATTGAAGCTACAGAAATTGCAGAACTGCCTGCTAGACCAGCACCAAACGGAATTTCAGAATTATAAGAGAGTTTAAAATTTTTATTTTGTAATTTTAAATTTTTTATAACAGCTTTTATCAAATCGTTGGATCCGTCATAAATTAAATTAAAGCTTTTGTGATTTTTTCCATCAATTTCTAATTTATCGTCGTCTTCAATCGTAACCTCGGCTTTTTTATCAAAAGTAAAACTTAGGCATTTACCACCATAGTGATCAGAAGGGTTCCCAAGCAACCCCACTCTTGCATAACTGACTTTTTTTATGTATTTATTTTTTGTCATGATTTTCAATTTTGATTATATTTATAATATTTGAAGTGCTATTTATTTTTTTATCTTTACTTACCATAATTTTTCCTTCAAATTCTTTAATGTTTTGTATTGTTTTTCTGATTTCTTTGTTGTATGCCTCTTTATTGAAAAAAATTATATTAGGTTTTATAATTTTTATTATTTTTTCATCGTAATGACGACCATTATATATAAATACGTAATCTACAAATTTGATTGCTGAAACAAGCAGTGCTCGTTGTCTTACGCTAAAAATTGGTCTTTCTGGCCCCTTTTTTTCCCTGACTCTTTTATCGCTTGTAATATGTACCACTAAAGTGTCGCCAAGAGATTTAGCTTTTTTAAGATGATTTATATGTCCAACATGAAGTATATCAAAAGCTCCTCCAATTAAAACAATTTTTTTGAGTTTTTCTTTATTTTTTCTAAAGAAATTAAGTGAAACTAATGGAAATGGATTTTTAAATTTTTTTATCATATTAAATAGTATAATAATATAAGATACTATATTGATTATAAATTTCAATTATTAATAAAACATTAATATTTGAACCAAAAAAACACTAGGGATTGACGATGGGTCTTGTCTAGATTATAACTAACCCACGTATTATTATTCATAGAATTAATGTTTTATTGGTAATAAATATAAAGGCAATTTTATATTATTATTTATCAAACAGAATTCTAAAATTTGTCATGCATATTATAGTAACCAAGAAAAAATTGTTGATTCTTGCTATTTTTACGGTGTCTTTATCATATATATTTTTAAATTATGACATTGCCAATATCATAAAACTTGTGATGAAAAATAGCATAGCAGAAGAAATTTCATATGATTTCTATGTTAGCCCACAAGGCAATGATTCAAGTCAAGGAAGCTTTCAACAGCCATTTAAAACTATTCAAAAAGCTGTAAATTTAGCTCAACCAGGACAAACAATTTATCTTTTACCTGGACAATATTTTCAAGATATAGTTTCTGCTCGCAATGGTTCTTTGCAGTCTCCAATAAGCATATTGGGTCGCCAAGATGCAATAATTAAAGGAGCTGGGGCTAGCAGAGTTATTGAAATCAATCATGACAATATTATCATTTCTGGTTTTACGTTAGATGGATTATATGGAGATGCAAGTAAAGCATCTGGTTATAGAGATATGTTAATTTATGCTGTTGGAAAAGAAAGCAAAAATGGAGTTACTGGTCTTAAAATAACAGATATGAATATAAAAAATTCTGGTGGTGAATGCATTAGGTTAAAATATTTTGCACAAAATAATGAGATTGCAAACAATGTAATCCAAAATTGTGGAATTTATGACTTTAAATTTTCAGCTGGTGGAAAAAACGGTGAAGGAATATATATAGGCACAGCTCCAGAACAATTAAGCAAAAATCCTACTTTAGATATTGATAAATCAAACAATAATTATATTCACAATAATAGTATTCAAACAAATGGCAACGAAGGAGTTGACATTAAAGAAGGATCAACAGGAAATATTGTTGAATATAATATAATTAGAGGTCAAAAAGATTCGGAATCAGGAGGGCTTGATTCAAGAGGTGACAGTAATATTTTTAGGTATAATGATGTTGCAGAATCTTTGGGTGCTGGAATAAGGTTTGGTGGGGATAATTATAAAGGAGTGCAATATGGAAAAAACAATATTGCGTATGGTAACAAAATCACAAATAACAAATTTGGAGCATTTAAAATACAAGCAACTCCTCAAGGAAATATATGTGGCAATATTTTGTCTGGCAATGGTTCTGCAACTGGAGACTATGGTTCTAAGATAAATTTTACTATTGCTTGTGATGCTTCTATATTAAAATATGATGCTAACCTTGTAGGTCCAAAACAAATTGTAGATACTACTCAGCCAGTAGTTGTAGATCCCATAGATACTACAACAACTACCACAGTCAGTACAGGGCAGGGCACAATAGATGGCAAAACAGAATATTATTCATCTAACCCAGATGTTTCATATTTAGTTTGTTCTGAAAAAAATATTGAAGTTGTTCCAAAACTTTCTATAAATTCTGTTCAAGCAAGTAGTTTTGATGCAAATGAAGGATGCGTTCCTCAAAATGCTTTAGACGATAATCTTGATACTAGATGGTCTGCTTCTGGATTGGGGGAATGGATTGAATTTAAACTTGCAGAAGTAAAAAATATTGCCTTTCTTAAGATTGCATTTTATAAAGGTGATTTAAGACAGCAAAAGTTTTATGTAGAAGTTTCAAGCAATAGAACTGATTGGACAAAAGCATATATTGGAGAGAGTAGGGGAGATACAACTGGTTTTCAAAAATTTGACTTTACAGATACTTTAGCAAAATATGTACGAATCAAAGGAGATGGAAATACAACTAATCCATGGAATAGCATTACTGAAGTTCAAATTTTCGGATTTAACTAAATATGTTTTTGTTGGGCAATTAAAGAGGGGCTATTTTGCCCCTCTTTTGATGTAAAAATATGTTTAGAGATTCAACGTATTATAGCTTGTTGAGTTGATTCGATGGCTTTTTAATTGTATAATTATATAAACTATATAATTAAAATATGTAAAAATATATGAATAAAAATAATATAATTTTGTTGATTTTTATAATTGTAGTAGTTTTAATTTTAAGTTATTTTGCTTATAAATATTATGCAGAAAATTTAGTGCAAATGTACGCAACTGAAAATTTAGAACAAAAAATAATTACAGTTGTAGATCCCTTGAATACAACATATTCATTTGATGGTAGATTAATAAGGTTAGTTAATGGAAAAGCTCAAATAAATATTGCTTCTGGTTTGGCTGAAAAGATTGAAGTTTCTGTTTTTGGTGTGCCAATTTTTGAAGATTTAAATAATGATGGGGTAAAGGATGCCTCACTTATTTTAGTATATGCTCAAGGTGGAAGTGGCATATTTTATTTTATAGCTTCTGCGCTAAAAGATGTTGAAAATAATTTAACAATTGGAACTAATGCAATATATTTAGGTGATAGAATTATGCCTCAAAGTGTGTTAGTTGATAGTGGAAAAATTACAGCAAATTATTTAGATAGAAAGAAAGATGAACCATTTTCAACTCAGCCATCAATTAACGTAAGTCGATATTTTTTACTTAGCGAAAAGACTTTAGTTGAAGATTTAGGAAAATAATTATATTTAAATATTCTTGTTTTTTTGTAAATCGTGATATAATATATCAACATATTTTTTTGTTATGGTAGAAGACATTAGCAGAAAAGAAAGAACTGGAATTTTGATGCTTCATGGATTTACTTCTTGCCCTAGTCAATTTAAAGAATTGTCTAATTTTTTTTCTAGCAAAGGATTTTGTATTTCAACTCCTTTAATGGCAGGTCATGGGGCAACCCCTAAGGAATTAAGGAAATCTTCTTTAGATGATTGGAAAAAATCAGTAAAAGATGCTTATTTAGATTTAAAAAAAAATGTTGATAAAATTTTTATAATTGGTAATTCTTTTGGTGGAAATATGGCTTTTTGGTTAGCTCGTGAGTTTGATAACGAGCAATCTGGAATTATAACATTAGGAGCTCCAATTTGGTTAAAACATCACAATTTTATTTTGTTTAGACTTAATACTTATGGTCTTTTGAGAAGATATTACAAAAAGCCAAGGAGAGTTTACAAAAATGTTTTTGCTTTTATAAAAAGCTTGTTTGCTAAAAAAAATCAAGATTTGCCATTTGCTCCAATTCTTTGTAGAGAAGAAAGAGAAATTATTCCCACAAGAAGTTTTCGCTATTTTTTAAATTTTATAAAAAATGATACAAAACCAAATTTAAATAAAGTAATAGTTCCAATTCTTATAGCCCACTCATTAGCTGATACTGTAGCCCAGTCCAAAAGTGCAGAATTTATTTATAAAAATATAGGCTCTGAATTTAAAAAGCTTTATTGGTTTGAAAGTAATTATCATGTAATTTTAAAAGACGAAAAAAGAATAAAGCTTTTCAAAAAAATTCATAGCTTTATTAGAGAACTGTCGTAATTTTTGCATCCATGTCATTCCCGTGAAAGTTGGAATCCAGAATTGAGTAAAGTGCAACAACATAAAATATATGATTTATATATAACCAATTCTATGGAATTGTTCTTATACTAAAATTATGATAAGATAAAAATAAGAAAATATTATTTTAAAAAATATGAAAAGACAAATTGTTATTTTTAGAACATTGTCAAACATAAACCGATTGAAAATTATCAAAATGCTTTCTGGTAACAACAAAATGAATGTGGGAGACATTGCTCAGAATTTGCATATTTCTTTTAAGGCCACATCAAATCATTTGGCAATGTTAAAAAATTTAGATATTTTAGAATCTTTAGGATCAAATGGTCATGTATTTTATTTTTTGAGTAAAAATATGCCCCAAGATTTTAAAAAAGTTTTAGGTTGTTTTTATTAGAACAATTCCATAGAATTTTTCCTATGAATATTTAGTAAAGTTGCTGTTTTAAATAATGGAGATTACGCAGTAGGAAATAAGACAAAAGAAAAGCCTAAACGGTGATGAGTCGTTTAGGTTCGATGAAGCTAGTTTTTGAGATCACTCGGCGTGGACGAACCACGCGAAGTTCCCACTAAGTCGTTTTGAAAAAAGGAGTTTATGAGGCTCGAGACAGTTTGACCAAAAGTTGGTCATTCTTCCTGTCAAATCGCCCCCTTCGTTTATCAAAACCATTTTGGGAATTATCTCCCAATCATTTACAGAGGACGGTGGGTCACAAACCAGTAATCCAGTTGTGACACAACCTACCCCGTTTGGTGATCTCTGTCCCGCACCACGCCAGGTAAACTTGTTTTCTTTGGTGCTAAAGAAGAATAGCTGAAAACACAATACCCATGCGAGCCGTGAATGCTCGCACATCGCTCGGTAATTTTCATCGCCGGGAGCGACCACCGGCAAGTCATTCAGTCGCATAAAACACCATCCAGTTAACGCACTGGCCAAGCGGAGGGCAACTCTTAGGTTGCCGAGTTAGAGCAAAAACTATAATAATTATATCATTTTATAAAATCTTGTCAAGAGTAAAATATAAAATAATAAAAATTATGCAAACAATTCCAGAAAAATTTTTTGAGTCAGTTAATAAAAATTCTGAAAAAATTGCACTTCTTTATAAAAAAGAAGGAGTTTATTTTCCTATAAAATACAAAGAACTTTTAGAAAAAGTAGAAAATTTTTCTTTTGTTTTGCTAGATAATTTTAAAATTAAAAAGCAAGATAAGGTAGCAATCTTGTCTGAGAATCGACCTGAGTGGATAATTTCTGATTTGGCTATAATGTGTGTTGGAGCAGTTGTTGTGCCCTTACACACAACTTTAAATTCAGAAGCTATTTTTAATGTTTTAGAGCATTCAGAAACTAAAATTTTGATTGTTTCAAATTTAGATTTATTAAATAAAATTTTGTTAAATAAAAGTAGATTAAGATATTTAGAAAATATAATTATTTTAGATAATTTATCTGCTATCAAGAAAGCAAATTTAGGAGTCAAAGTTTTTTATTGGCAAAATTTATTCTTGCAAAATAAATTAGGAAATTTTCATAAAGTGGTTATTGATTGTCAAGATTCTTGTAGTATTATTTACACTTCAGGAACTACTGGAGAACCAAAGGGGGTTGTTTTAAGCCACAAAAATTTTTTAAGTAACGTAGAATCTATAAATTTAGCTATTCCAGTTAAAACTGAAGATGTTTTTTTGTCATTTTTACCTTTATCTCATGCTTTGGAAAGAACATCTGGTCAATTTGTGCCAATTTTATTTGGAGCTACAATTGCTTATGCAGAAAGTCCAAAAACTATCGCAAAAAATTTAAAAGAAATAAAACCCACAATCTTAATAGCTGTTCCTAAAATTTTTGAAAAATTTCACGATGTTATTTGGGATAAAATAAATAAATCTTCAAATTTTAAGAAAAATTTATTTAAATGGGCTTTAAAGCAACATAAAAATACTTTAAAATATAAAATTGCAGATTTTTTAGTTTTTAGAAAAATACGAAATTATTTAGGTGGAAAATTACGAATTACAATTTCTGGAGGAGCAAAGTTAAATGAAAATTTGGTAAAGTTTTTTTCTAAAATTGGAATTTTGATTTTAGAAGGCTATGGTTTAACTGAAACTTCCCCTGTTATTTCTGTTATAAGAAAAGAAGATATGGAAAATTTTGGGAAAATTGGAGTGGGTAGAGCCCTAAAGGATGTGCAAATTAAAATTGCAAAAGATAAAGAAATTTTAATTAAAGGGCCAAATGTTTTTTCTGGTTATTATAAGAATATTGAAGAATCAAAAAAATGTTTTGATAAAGATGGCTGGTTTTGCACGGGCGACTTAGGGTTTATAGATAAAGATAATTTTTTAACAGTAATTGGTAGAAGAAAAGAAATGATAGTCTCATCAGGAGGAAAAAATATATGGCCAGAACCAATTGAGAATTTATTAAACAATGACAAATTCATTTCGCAAGCAATGGTTTTTGGTAATGGTCAAAATTTTGTTTCTGCTTTAATTTGTCCAGATTGGCAAGAAGTTGAAAGTTTTTTGAAAGAAAGTAATTTACAATTGCAAAATCATCATAATCTTTCTCGTGATGCAGATATTTTAAAAATTTTCCAAAAAAGGATTGATGAAAAAATAAATCCAAATTTTTCTGATTATGAAAAAATAAAAAAATTTGTTTTGCTTCCCGAAGAGTTTTCTCAAGAAAAAGGAGAATTAACTCCAACTTTGAAACTAAGAAGACATGTGATTTTACATAATTACGAAAAAATCATAAAAAATATGTAATTTAATTATGCAATCTATGCAATTCATTTGACTTATGTAATCTATTATTTAGCTTATGTAACATATGGTAATAATTATGCGTACACACTTTTATTGCTATAGGTTTGTAAGGGGCTTATAAATGAAATCTAAATTAACAATAAAAATTATTGAATATTTATTTCTTTTTGGTGTTATTTCAATTGTAGCTACTTCACCTTATTTTTTATATAATTTAATGAAATTAATGCTTAAGTCTAGTAGTTATAGTAAAGATGAAATAAATAAATTTAGAAATGCTTTTAACTATGCGAAAAAGAATGGTTTAATTTTGATAGAAAAAGATGGCTATGATGTAAAAATAACTATTACAGAAAAAGGGGAGGCAAGGATGAAAAAATTTAGAATAGCTAATCTTAATATCAATAAACCAAAAGTATGGGATAAAAAAATTAGAGTTGTAATTTTTGATATTCCTAATAGTCAAAGAATAAAGAGAAATGCCTTTAGGGGTAAATTAAAAGAATTAGGGTTTTATTCCACTCAAAAAAGTGTTTGGCTACATCCCTACGAGTGCAAAGATCAAATTAAAATTTTAATGGATTTTTTTGGATTAACTAATAAACAGATTCAAATATTTGTTGCAGATAAAATAGAAGATGATATATTATTGGAAAAAATTAAGAGTGTATATAAAATATAAACCAAATTTAAACCTGTTTAGACATACCTAAACCTATGGTAATGTTTGTGCGTACGCACATTTATTACTATAGGTCTTTTTTGAAAATATAATTTACTTTTGTTTTTTATAGCTTTGATTATATATCAAAGCGTTCGGGTTCAAAACAGAATTTGCTATTGAGCAATTTGCTCAGACAGGTATAAGCGAATACAAAGGTATTACAGTATGTTTAAAAAGCCTTGAAACAGCTTCAAAATAGTGGTTAAATTAGGTAATGTAAAAAAATTTTTTGATTTAATAAAAATATGAAGGAAAATTTTATTAAAAATGAAATATTTATACTTACTATAATGGGAGCTTTTGGACATAATAAAATATATATCAATGGAATTACTGAAGAGAATAAAGTTAAATTTAGAGAAAGTTTAAAGCAATTATTAATGGAAATAGAAAATAAGTATAAAAATAGTATTGGGGAAAAAGAACATTTAAATATTCTAGATAAAATAAGAAAAAATATAGAAACGCAAAATAAAAATATTTTAAATGGTAAAACTATTTCTTTTGGAACGGTTCAAAAATTATTAAATTTATATTTGAAATATTTGTGGTGTATAGATATAATTTGCGAACCACCACATTGTCCTATTGATAAGATTATTTTAAATAAATTAAAAGATTATAAAACAAGTTGGACTAAGATGAATAAAGATGATTATATTAGGGCAATAAAGAAAATAAACTTTGTTAGAGGAAAAGAAAGTATTGCACAATGGGAGTTAAGGGAATTTAGCAGAAGATAAAAAATAATTTATAAAAAATAAGTGGATTTAAGGTAAAAGCATTCGCTCGGACCTGTGTGAGCGAATGCTGGAAATTGAGTAAATAAAATGGTAAAGTGAATAATAATACATAAAATTATGATTATTGATGATGTAGTAATTAAATTAAAAGCTGGAGATGGCGGAAAAGGCATGGCTGTTTTTTCACGTACAAAAGGACTGAAAGGTCCAACTGGTGGAAACGGAGGAAATGGTGGAAGTATTTTTTTTGAAGGTATCTCTGATTTAACAGCCTTACGTCAATTTCGTTTTAGAAAAGATATCAAAGCAGATAGAGGTGAAAATGGAAAATCTAGTTTAAACGATGGCCATAATGCAGAAGACTTAACTTTGTTTGTTCCAGTTGGAACTGTTTGTAAGAATTTAACAACACAAAAAGAAATTGAAATTACAAAAGTTGGCCAAAGAGAACTGGTGGCAAAAGGAGGTAGGGGAGGCAGAGGAAATTTTCTTTTTAGATCTTCTACTAATACAAGCCCAACGCAGTTTGAAGAAGGCAAAGATGGTCAATTTTTTGAATTTCAATTACAACTTAAAATGATTGCTGATGTTGGGTTTATTGGATTTCCAAATGTTGGAAAATCCAGTTTACTTAATGAATTAACTGCTTCAAAAAGCAAGGTAGCTAATTATACTTTTACTACTTTAGAACCAAATTTAGGAGCTTATTATGATTTAATTTTAGCTGATATTCCTGGACTAATTGAAGGGGCTTCACTTGGCAAGGGTTTGGGAATTAAATTTTTAAAACATATTGAACGAACAAAGGTTTTGTTTCACTTTATTTCTGCTGATTCAGAAAACCATTTTTTAGATTATCAAAAAGTAAGACAAGAACTTAAAGCTTATAATGAAGTGCTTTTAGAAAAACCTGAATATATTTTTTTAAGTAAATCAGATATTGTGGCAAAAGAAAAAATCGCAGAAATAGTTGATGATTTTAAAAAACAAAATAAGGAAATAATTCCAATTTCAATAATTGATTTAGCTAGTTTAGAAAAAATAAAAAAACTTTTAAATCAAATAGCCAAAGAGAAGCAAACGCCACTTTTTATTGAGAATATTGTTGACAATTAAGCTGGGGGGGGGTATTATAAAGTAATAAATAAATTATTATTAAATTTTATAAAATATGAAAATAAGATATTTTGTAGTATTAGCTGTATTATTAACAGTGTTTTTTGGTTTTGCAAATAATACAAAAGCATTATCAGTTCAAGAGCTTCAAACTCAGATTCAAGCTTTAATGACACAAATTGCTCAATTACAGGCTCAATTAAAACAACAACAAAATCAAGGCACTGGTGCTTGGTGCTATAATTTCACCAAAAATTTAAGAATTGGGGACATCGGCACAGGGGATGTAGATAGTTTAAGAAAAATATTACAAAAAGAAGGAATTTTATCTTCAGATGTTAATCCATACGAAGATGATTTTAGTGAACAATTAGCTTCTGTAGTTTCAGAATTTCAAGAAAAATATGCAGATGAAATTTTAAAACCATCGGGACTGAAAAGAGGAACTGGTTATGTTGGTCCCGCAACAAGAAAAAAATTAAATGCTTTGTATGGTTGCAGTGTTGCTTGCACAATGGATGCAAAACAATGTTCTGATGGCAGTTATGTAAGCAGAACAGGACCAAAATGCGAATTTGCAAAATGTCCAGAAACAATAACAGTAAGAGAACAAGTTAAATGTATTTTTAATAACTCTATTACAGAGCAAAAATGTTACAGTGCTGATTCTGGAGGTAGTAGATTTTCTTGTTCTGGAATTAATACTTGCGTGATGGATGTTTTTGGTGCAAAAGGTGAAAAAATAGAATGGAAGAGTTCTTGTGGTGGTTTAACTTCAACAAAAATTGATGGAGAAAACGAATATGCAAATTTTAATTGTTCAACAATAAGTCAATGTAGAGTTGATTCTGATTGTCCACAAATTTATTGTTTTACAACTCCTTGTCCTGTTAATAAATGTATTGAAGGAAAATGTATTTCAAGTTCAACTACAAATAAACCACCTGTAATTAGTGGAGTTTCTGGACCAACAACTTTAAATGTTGGACAAACAGGAACTTGGACAATCACAGCTTCGGATCCTGAAAATGGAATATTGAGTTATTCTGTTAATTGGGGAGATATTAGCACGTCTCCTAGTGTAAGCATTAGTGCAAGAACACAAACAACAACATTCACTTATACTTATTATTCAGTAGGAGTTTATAAAGTAGGTTTTGATGTTTATGACAACGCAGGTAATGCAACACAAAGTATTATTACCGTAAATGTTGGCAATTCAACTGCAACTAATTGCGGAAAACTAATTTATTTTTGTTCAAATGATAGTCCATTTTGTAATTACTCCACGAATTTAGCAGTTGATAATTATGCTCAGAATTCAGGATGTGTTGAAGTTGTAAAACATATTTTGCCAAAAGTTTTAGATTTATCAACTGATTCGCTTGCTTTACAATATAAGGTTCAAGCGGTTCCAACCTTTTTATTTATAGATAAAAATGGTTGTTATGATACAATTCTTAAAGCTAGTGCAAGAACTACGGAAAATATTATAAAAGATATAGCCAATTTCCAGTGTCCATCAGCCCAGCCATCGATTACTTGTACTGATTCTGATGGCGGAGAAAATTATTTTGTAAAAGGAGTATTAAATCAGAAACATGGTCCGCTTGGTATAAATACTGATACATGTTTTACAAGAACGGCAGGTAGCACAGAAGCAAGACAGCTTTACTCTTGTATAGGTGGGAATAATTGTTATGTTTATGAATTGTATTGTAATTCAACTAATGATGTAAATTTTAAGGAAATTAATTGTCCTAATGGCTGTGAAAATGGATTATGTAAGTAAAAAAAATTAAAAACAAGGTCCGCTAAAATGCGGATTTTGTTTTGCATATGTACTCTTTAAATTTTATTTAAAAGTGGTAGTATAAAGTAATGAATTTTAAAATAAAAATATTAAATTATAAATTAAGTGTCAGATTCACAAGTAGAAGAAATTAGAAATAAGCTTAATGTAGTAGATGTTGTAGGAAGTTACATTAAACTTACAAAAACCGGTATTAATTACCGGGGAGTTTGTCCTTTTCATAAGGAAAAATCTCCTTCTTTTTTTGTGAGCCCCACAAGGCAAATGTGGCATTGTTTTGGCTGTGGCTTGGGGCATAGTATTTTTGATTTTGTAATGAAAATTGAAGGCATTGAGTTTGGTGATGCTCTAAGGATTTTAGCTAAAAAAGCAGGAGTAGAACTTAAAAGAGAAAATATCCAACTTAAAACCGAAAGACAAAGATTATATGAAATTTGTGATTTATCTTGTAGTTTTTTTGAAAAACAATTAGAAGCTAGCTCTATTGGTAAAGAAGCAAAAGAATATTTATTAAAAAGAGGCATTACAGAGGAAAGTATTGAAAAATGGCGACTTGGTTATTCGCCCGATACTTGGAATTCTTTATCAGATTATTTAGTGGGTAAGGGTTATAGTAGGCAAGAAATTGTAAAAGCTGGCCTTGCAGTAGAAAAAGAGGGCAAAAATGATTCTTATGACAGATTTAGAGGTAGAATAATTTTTCCGATTTTTGATGCTAATTCGCAAGTTGTTGGTTTTGGAGCAAGGGTATTTAAGGCTTTAAATGAAAAAGAGGTGGCAAAATATATAAATACTCCACAAACTCTACTTTATGATAAAAGCAATATTTTGTATGGCCTGCATAATGCAAAACTTTCAGCTAGAAAAAATAATCAAATAGTTTTAACTGAAGGTTATACAGACACAATAATGTGTCATCAAGCTGGTTTTGAAAATACTGTGGCAACTTCTGGAACTGCTTTAACACAAAGACATTTAGAAATTCTAAAAAGATATACAGATAATTTAGTTTTAGCTTTTGATATGGATACTGCTGGAGAAAATGCCACAAAGCGGGGGATTGATTTGGCAGAAGAAAAAGGTTTTAATATTAAGGTTATTGAAACTTATGGAGCCAAAGACCCAGCTGATATTATTTTAGAGAATCCTTTAAAGTGGCAGGAGGTTATAGAAAAAACAAAATCAATTATGGATTATTATTTTGATTCAGCTTTTTTAAAAAATGATAAAACAAAACCAGAAGGTAAAAAAGAAATTGCAAAAATAATTTTGCCAGCAATTAAAAGACTGCAAAATAAAATTGAACAATCGCATTGGATTTCAAAATTAGCTGGAAAATTACAAACTTCAGAAGATGTAATATTACAAGAATTAGAAAAAGTAAAAGTAGTTTCAGTTTCTCAATATCAAGAGCAAAAACAAGTGCTTACAGAAAAAAATAATTTAAAAGAACAAGTGCCAACAAGAAAAAAACTTTTAGAGGAAAAAATAATGACTTTGTTGGCTAAATGTCCTGAAAATATTGATTTAGTTGAAGATTGTCATACTTGCTTGTTTTCAGAAAATGCAAAACAATTTTTAGAAAATATGAAAAAGATCAAAAATTTAGATTTAATTAAATCAGATACTGAGTCTTCTGTAGAATCTTTAAATATAAACAAGACATTTTTGGATGTAATTGCTTTAAAGCAAGAAGTAGAAGAACTTGAAAATTTAAAGGAAGAAGATAAAGCCGAAATTTTACTTTGTTTAGAGCATTTGAAAGATTTGGAGCTTAAAAATAAAAGAGAAAGTTTATCAAAAGCAATAAGGATAGCTGAGATAGAAGATAACCATAAAGAAGCAGAAGATTTAATTAAACAATTTAATGAATTAGGAAAGTAAATTCTTTATTTGACTATTATTAAAAATTTTGATATTGTTAAGTGGAATTAAAAGATGTTTTGATAAATTTATGATAAATAAAAAGAAAAAAAGTAAGGTAAAAAAAGTTGTAGCTAAAAAAATAAAGAAAGTAAAAAAGATTAGGAATATCGTAAAGAGAGTGAAGAATAAATCTATAAAGAAAGTAAAAAAAACTAAAGCAAAGAAAGTTACTAAAGAACAAATAGAAACTCTTTTTCGAAAAGGTGAAGAGCGAGGTTTTATTACAACAGCTGAAATTTTAGATTCTATTCCAGATATAGAAAATAATATTGAAGAACTTGAAGACATTTATGAAAATTTAAGGTTAAGGGGTATTGAGATTAAACAAGCAAGAGAATATTTACAAGTACAAAGCAAAAAAGATAAAAAAGAAAAAAAACTTCTTGTTGGGAAAATTGATCCAATTCAAATGTATTTGAAAGAAATTGGCAGAGCAAGCTTTCTGTCTGCGCGCGAGGAAAAGGAATTGGCAAAAAGGATTGAGCTTGATGATGATGAGGCAAAGAACAAATTGGCCTTAGCTAACTTGCGATTAGTAGTTTCTATAGCTAAAAGATATGTTGGTAGATCACCAAATTTAACTTTACTTGATTTAATTCAAGAAGGGAACTTAGGGCTTTTTAAAGCAGTTAAGAAATTTGATTGGAAAAAAGGTTATAAATTTTCAACTTATGCAACTTGGTGGATCAGACAGTCCATAACTCGTGCTTTGGCGGACCAAGCAAGAACCATTAGAATTCCTGTGCATATGATTGAAACTATTTCTAAATATACAAAAGTAAGAAAAACACTATTGCAGGAATTGGGTAGAGAACCTTTGGCTGAAGAGATTTCTGCTGAAATGGGTCTTGAGGTTGATAAAGTACATTACATTAGAAAAATTGCTCAAAAAGCAGTTTCACTTGAAACTCCAGTTGGAGAAGACAAAGATAAACAAGATTCTGTTTTAGCTGAGTTTATTAAAGATGATAAATCAGTTGCTCCAAATACTGAGGCTTCAAGAAATTTGCTTAAAGAAAGACTAGGAGAAATTTCTACAGAACTTAGCCCAAGAGAGTTAAAAATTTTAGGAATGCGTTTTGGTCTTGATGATGGCATAATGCATACTCTTGAAGAAACAGGGGAGGAATTCGGGGTAACAAGGGAAAGAATTAGACAAATACAAGCCAAAGCTTTAGAGAAATTAAGAAGACATAAAGAATTAAGAAAAGTAAAAGATTATTACTAAACTACGCACCCATCATTGCGAGGAGCCCGCAGGCGACGAAGCAATCCCAGCCAGCAAAAACAATTTGAACTTTGAGATTGCTTCGTCAGTCGCTATGCTCCTTCCTCGCAATGACAGAAAACAAACATTAAAAAAACCATTCTGGAAAGAATGGTTTTTGCTTGTGAAAATTTTGTAAAAAAACGGGTCGCCAACAAATTGCTGGCGACCCTAAGATCGAAGAGAAGAAATCGATCCGATGTGTGAGAACAAATTTGTTTTGTTATCCTTGAGGGGTGCTTTGACCCATCGTGCCTAGCCCCATCTATGGGCATCTTTGTGGGGAATTAACCCCTATTGGCAGGAAAACAAACTGTTCTCAACTTACTAGCCCGGTGGATTCATTAGCTCCTCCTTTAAGCTTTTGCCCAGTTCTTCGGGTAACTCTCCGCATTGTGCGAACCGTCAGTCGCAACAACGCAGAACTTATTAAATCTTATCATATTATAGAACTGTGTCAAGGGGGTAAATGAGAAAACAACAATAATATTGATTTGTCAATGTTGAAATGAAAATTAAAATATAATATACTAATTAAATATTTTACATTAAATAAAAATTTTTGTGGAAGAAATATCTTTAAAAGCAGAACAAATTTTTTCAATACTTGGTTTTCCCGTAACCAATTCTTTGTTTTTAACTTTATTTGTGTGTTTGATTTTAATAGCATTTTCTGTTATTTTAAAAAAGAAATTAGCACTAGTGCCGGGTAAATTGCAATCTGGTGTAGAAATGGGAGTAGAAGCACTTTTAAATTTAATGGAATCTACTTTGGGAAGTATGAAAAAAGCAGAAATGTATTTTCCACTTATAGCTACAATTTTTATTTTTATATTAGTATCTAATCTATTGGGTCTTTTTCCTGGAGTTGGTTCAATACATATTGAATATGGTCATAAAGCAATACCACTTTTTAGAGCTCCTGCTGCTGATTTAAATTTTACATTGGCATTTGCTGTAATTTCTGTTATAATGACAAATGTTTTGGGAATGATGGCTATTGGAACTTTTAAACACATTAGTAAGTTTATAAACTTTTCCAACCCAATAAATTTTTTCATAGGAATATTAGAGCTGGTCTCAGAAGTTGCTAAAATAATCTCTCTTTCATTTAGGCTTTTTGGAAATGTGTTTGCAGGAGAAGTTTTGCTTACGATTATTTTCTTTTTAGCTCCCTATTTTATACCTTTACCATTTATGTTTTTAGAATTGTTTGTGGGAATGATTCAAGCCTTTATTTTTGCAATGATTACTTTAGTATCAATATCAATTCATACAGCAGAGCATCATTAAAATTTTTTTATAAATAAAAATAAATTCTAAGCAATTTCGCTCGGCAACAAACTTTTTTCCGTTGCTGGTAACCCCCTTTGCCTCTTCGGGCAAGTGGGACCCAAGACTTCAAAAAGTTTATTGCCTCGCAAAAAGCTTGGGTTTTCGTAACATGGAAATAGAAGCAGTACGTTTATGGGCTACAGTTGGTGTAATAGCAGTTGGAACAATCGCTCCAGCAATTGCCATTGCAATTATTGGATCTACAGCTTTAAAAGCTATTGGTAGAAATCCAGAAGCAGCAAGCAAAGTACAAACAGCTATGATTTTGGCTATTGCTTTTGCTGAAGCTATTGCTATTTATGCTTTGGTTGTATCTTTGATTGTAAAATTTGTTGTTTAATATCGCTCGAAAATAAATTTTTTTTGCTCGCCAAATCAAATTTTTCTGCGCGCCACGGCCTCTCTACGGGGCACCCGCGTGCTCGAAAAATTTATTTGGCTCGCTTTAAGTAAAAATATATTTTATGGAAGAGGCAGGTTTATTAGGACAATTAGGAATAAATTGGAAACTGTTTTTAAGTCAAGCTTTTAATTTTTTCATACTTTTGATAGTATTGAGAGCTTTTGTTTACAAGCCTTTACTTGAAATAATTAAAAAAAGAAATTTTAAAATAAAAGAAGGTTTAGAAAAAGCAGAAGAAGCGGACATAAGATTAAAAGAAGTAGATGTAATTGCTAAGGACAAAATTAAATTAGCTGAAAATCAATCAGTTGAAATTATAAAATCTACAGAACAAAAAGCAAAAGTATTAGATTTGCAAATTCAAGCTAGAGCCGAAGAAAAACAAAAAGAGATAAATGAGCTTTTAAAGCAAAGCGCTTTAAAGCAAAAAGAAGAATCAGAAAGTCAAGTTTATAGTCAAGCTCTGGAGCTTGTAAAGAAAATCGTCGCGAAAACGGTTGAATTAAAACCAGAAGCAGTTGATGCAAAACTCATAGAAAAAGCAGTAATAGAAGTTAAGAAAAGTACATAGTTTTGTGCTAGGCTTAGCCTTACACGTTGTCATTCTCGCGAAAGCGGGAATCTAGAGTAGTCGTCATTGCGAGGAGCCCACAGGCGACGTGGCAATCCCAACCGTTGAGATTGCTTCGTCAATTGCGATTTCCTCGCAATGACGAATTGAATTTTGAAAATTCATAAAAAAAGTGCCTGCCACCGAAATTGGTAGCAGGCCTGTGTGCCTAAAAGGAGTGTCGCTTACGGAAGAAACGATCCGAAGCCGTCTGGCTCGGTTCCCTCCAGTTCCACCCAAAGAATTGTGACCTCCTTTCGTTTCCATTTTCGGAACCAGTATTGAACGTTTGCTCGAGCGTCGTTTTCGCTACGTGCACGCGTTTCAACGATCCCTTCATTTTCCACTCCGACACTATAATTGTTCATTGTTTCTCCGATCTAAAAAAGGGGCAGGCGTGAGTGAATTATTTTATTATATCATACTATAATATGAAATATAAGTCAAGAGATTATGCTAATGCACTGGTGGAAATTATGCTGAAGGAAAAAGATAATGCAAAAATGGTTGCTGGATTTTTGGAACTTATAAAAAAAAATAAAGATGAGAAAAAATTAAAAGAAATTTTAAAATTAGCAGAAAAAATATATTTTAAGAAAACAGGAAATAAAAAGATTGTATTGGAATCAGCCCGTCCACAAAATTTTAAAAATTCAGAATTGATAAATAGTTTGGTAAAAAAAGGGGATGTAGTTTTAGAAAAAATTAATAAAGAATTACTTGCCGGAGTAAAAATTGTGGTAAATGAGGAAAGACAGCTAGACATGTCATTATTAAAAAAATTACAAGAAATAGTATAAAATTGTGTAATCGTCATTGCGAGGAGCCCACAGGCGACGTGGCAATCCCAGCCGTTGAGATTGCTTCGTCAGTTGCGACTTCCTCGCAATGACGAAAACTAAACAAAAATTTATGTCATATGATATTTTAGAAAAAATTAAGCAAGCAATTGATAATCAAAAATCCAATACAGAATGGGAAGAGATTGGTAAGGTTATTGAAGTAGGGGATGGAATTTTAAAAATTTCTGGCCTTGCTAATGTACAAAGCCAAGAAGTTTTAGAAGTTGAATCTGATGGTAAAAAAGTACAAGCTGTAGCTTTAAACCTTGAGGAAGATTCTGTAGGAGCTTTGGTTTTGGGAGATAGTGGTTTAATTAGATCAGGTGATACTGTAAAAAGAACAAAACAACTTTTGTCTTTGCCTGTTGGTGAACAATTACTAGGTAGAGTTATAGATCCTTTGGGAAATCCTTTAGATGGGAAAGGCCCTATTTTTGCAAAAGCTGACAAAATTCAATATAATTTTTTGGAAAAAGATGCTCCAGGAGTTTTAGATAGAGAAGGAGTAAATACACCACTTCATACAGGAATTAAGGCTATAGATGCTATGATTCCAATTGGAAGAGGACAAAGAGAATTAATTATTGGAGATAGAGGAACTGGAAAAACTGCAGTAGCTTTGGATATGATAATAAACCAGCAATTTGATTCCAATCCTTCGGCAAGCTCAGGACGGGGTACCCCCGTTTGTATTTATGTGGCTGTAGGTCAAAAAGAATCAAAAGTTGCTAAAATTGTAGAAACATTAAAAAAACACAATGCATTTGATTATACAATTGTGGTTTCAGCAAGCGCTTCATCACCAGCAGCTTTTTGGTATTTAGCGCCTTTTGCAGGAGCTGCAGTTGGAGAATATTTCCGCGATAACGGCAAAGATGCAGTTGTAATTTATGATGATTTATCAAAACATGCTTGGTCTTATAGACAAATTTCTTTACTTTTGAGACGTCCACCAGGAAGAGAAGCTTACCCTGGAGATGTATTTTATTTGCACTCAAGACTTTTAGAAAGAGCTGCTAAATTAAGCAAAGAAAAAGGCGGGGGTTCTTTGACTGCTTTGCCAATTATTGAAACACAGCTTGGAGATGTAACAGCATATATTCCAACAAATGTGATTTCTATTACAGATGGACAAATTTATTTGGAATCAGATTTATTTTATCAAGGTATGCGTCCCGCTGTAAATGCTGGACTTTCTGTATCTCGTGTTGGTGGAGCTGCTCAAACCAAAGCTATGAAAAAAGTAGCTGGAAAATTAAGATTGGAATTAGCACAGTTTCGTGAACTTCAAACTTTTGTACAGTTTGCCAGCGATGTTGATGAAACAACTAAAAAAAGAATTCAAAAAGGTAGGATTATCACAGAAATTTTAAAACAATCAGACCAAGCTCCAATAAGTTTTGAAAAGCAGGTGATTGTACTGTATGCAGTTTTGAATGATTATTTTAACGGATTTGTACCAGAACAAATGCAAGAAATTGAAAAGAAATTTATTGAACATCTTGATGGACTTCATAAAGACTTTGTAGAAAAATTAAAATCAGAACGTCAATTAACTCCAGAACTTGAAGAACAATTAAAGAAAATTATTTTAGGATTTGTTAGCAACTAGTAATTAGTAATTTGTAACTAGTAAATTGAAAATTTTGTAAAAAAATAGGTCTCACGATCGCTTTGGGCAACCGTGAGACATGAACGCCACGCCGTTGGGTCATTGGGGGTTTATGCCCCGCAGACCTGATCTCGCCACCCGGTACACGAAGTACCCGACGACAAGAGCGAACAATACCGCGCCACAATAAGGCACGGTTTTCACGAAGAGAACTCCAGCGGTCGCCAATACGACGACCAACCCGACCCTCGCTATGTCCTTCAGCATGTCCTTTACTCGCTCTTTATTAGAGAAGCGAGTCTCCAAAAGGTAGTTTATTCTATAGATTAATTATATCATATATATGCCACATTGTCAATAGGTGGATACATAAAAATGGAATCTCCGCAAAATATTAAAAAAAGATTAAAATCTGTAAATAATATAGGACAAATAACCAAGGCTATGGAGTTGGTTTCAGCTACAAAAATGAGAAAATCTCAAGAGATTGCTTTGGCATCTCGCCCTTATGCTTTTGCTGGATTAGAACTTTTGGCAAATTTATCTGTTTTAGAAAAATCTGCTAAACTGAAAATGCCAGAATTATTTGAAGTTAGAAAAAAAATTAACAAAGTTTTGTTTATTGTTGTTTCTTCTGATAAAGGTTTGGCTGGTGCATTTAACAGTTCTGTATTTAAAAAGTTTGAATTACATTTAAAAGCTGAAAAAGAGGATTGGAAACACGAAGAACATTTATATTTAGCTGTTGGAGAAAAAGCAAATGCTTATTTAAATAAAAAAGGTTTTAAGGTTATAAAGAAATTTGTTCATGCTGGAGATTATACAACCCCAGAACAAGTTTTACCATTATCTGATTATATAATAAAAGGTTATTTAAATAAGGATTTTGATAGAGTTATAGCTGTTTCAACTCATTTTAAATCAGCTTTAAAACAAGAGCCTCATATAAGAAGAGTTTTGCCAATTGATTTTGAACATGTTAAAGATACAATAAAAGAAATAATTCCAGAAAAAGGTAAGTTTGCAGAACTTATAAAAGAACAAAATATAAATTTTGTGCCAGATGAAAAAAAAGTTGCTGAATATTTAATTGAGCCAAATCCACAAGAAGTTATAGAAAAGTTAGCTGAACATTTATTTTTTATGCAGGTTTATCATTTGATTTTAGAGGCTAATGCATCAGAACATTCAGCTCGTAGAATGGCTATGAAAACAGCAAGTGATAATGCCAAAGATTTGTCAGAAACATTAAATTTGCAATATAACAAATCCCGCCAAGGCAAAATCACTACTGAAATAGCAGAAATTTCCGCAGGAGCTGAAGCCCAACAATAAGTATTTCGCTCGCCAAATCAAATTTTTTCTCGTCTCGACCTGTCCAATAGGCGGTTTCCCTCGCCTCAAAAAAATTTATTTGGCTCGCTTCACTAAATATAATATTCACAAATAATTAAATAATTTAAAAAATATGAATGGAAAAATTTTACAAATTATAGGTCCAGTTGTTGATGTGGAGTTTGAAGAGGGGATTAAGCTTCCACAGCTTTTTAATGCATTGAAAGTAAAAAATGGTGATAAAGAAATTGTGCTTGAGGTTGTTAAGCATTTAGACTTAACAAAAGTTAGGGCAATTTCCTTGGCTTCTACAGATGGTTTGCAAAGAGGGCAAGATGTAGTGGATACAGAAGCTCAAATTTCTGTTCCAGTAGGGCCAGAAGTTTTGGGAAATCTTTTTGATGTTATTGGAAATCCTTTGAATCCTTCGACAGGCTCAGGACAGACTAAAAAATTTACAAAAAGATGGCCAATTCATAGAAATTCTCCACCACTTACAGAACAAACCACTAAAACAGAAATTTTTGAAACTGGAATTAAAGTTGTAGATTTAATTGCTCCATTTATCAAAGGTGGAAAAATTGGTTTGTTTGGAGGAGCTGGAGTAGGTAAAACAGTTTTTTTGCAAGAATTAATTAGAAATGTGGCTGAAGAATCTGGTGGAGTTTCAGTATTTGCCGGAGTTGGCGAGCGAACTAGAGAAGGTAATGACTTGTATAAGGAGATGACAGATTCAGGAGTTATTAATAAAACTGCTTTAGTGTTTGGACAAATGAATGAAGTGCCTGGAGCAAGAGCCAGAGTAGCTTTAAGTGCTCTTACAATGGCTGAATATTTTAGAGATGAAGAAAAGAAAAATGTGCTTTTGTTTATTGATAATATTTTTAGATTTTCGCAAGCTGGTTCTGAAGTTTCCACATTACTTGGACGTATGCCAAGCGCCGTAGGATATCAACCAACACTTGCTCAAGAAATGGCTGAACTTCAGGAAAGAATTACTTCAACTAAAAATGGATCAATTACTTCTGTTCAAGCTATTTATGTGCCGGCGGACGATATTACAGATCCAGCTCCAGCTACAACATTTGCGCATTTAGATTCTACAATTGTATTATCCCGCGCATTAACAGAAATTGGTATTTATCCTGCAGTAGATCCTTTGGCTTCAACTTCTTCAGCTTTGGATCCTAAAATTGTAGGAGAAAAACATTACAATACCGCCCGTCTTATTCAAAAAACTTTGCAAAAATATAAAGACTTGCAAGATATTATTGCTATTTTGGGTATTGAAGAATTGTCTGATGAAGATAAAAAAACAGTAGATAGAGCAAGAAAAATTCAAAGATTTTTATCTCAGCCATTTTTCGTGGCAGAAAACTTTACAGGAACTAAAGGTAAATTTGTAAAATTGGAAGACACAATCCGTGGTTTTGCAGAAATATTAGAAGGTAAATATGATGATATCCCAGAAGAAAAATTTTATATGAAAGGCGGAATTGAAGAAGTAACTGCTTAGTTCTTTGCTCGCCAAATCAAATTTTTTCTCGTCTCGACCTGTCCTATAGGCGGTTTCCCTCGCCTCAAAAAAATTTATTTGGCTCGCTTATAATTTTTATTTTTATATGAAATTATCAATATACAGTTTAAAAAAAGTTCTATTTCAGGGTTCGGCCCAGCTTTTGAATTGCAAAACGCAGTTGGGGGAAATTACAGTATTGGATAACCATGAACCATTAATTACAGTGTTGACCAAGGGGACAATGAAAGTTGTGCGACTTCCGATGTCGAACGAAACTGCTGGTAAAGAAGAATATTTTGAGATCAAATCAGGATTTTTGGAAGTAAGACAAGATAATGAAGTAAGATGTATTGTAGAGCAATAATTTAAAAGCCGACTAATTTTGTCGGTTTTTAGTTGCATTATTTTTAATTTTAGGATATTATAAAAATATGGAAAACATTTTAGAAAAATCTGATCCGGAATTAGTAGAGCTTTCTTTAAAAAATAAGGAGTTTTATGGTTTTTTAATACAAAAATATCAAGACAAATTAAAAAGATATATTTTACGTATATCTGGGGGTGTATATAATGATGCAGATGATATTTTACAAGATGTTTTTATCAAAGTATATAAAAATTTAAATGATTATGATCCAGAATTGAAATTTTCATCTTGGATATATCGTATTACGCATAATGAGACCATATCTTTTTTGCGTAAAGTTAATAGAAAACCAACTACTTATAATTTTGAGATAGATGCAGTTAAAGTAAAGACAATAGAAGAAGATTTGACACTGGATCAAAAACTTGATAATTTAAAAGTAAAAGAAAATCTTTTAAGGATTATAAGTAATTTAGATAAAAAATATCAAGATGTAGTTTTATTAAGATATACTGAAGATAAAGATTATCAGGAAATTTCTGATATTTTAAAAAAGCCACAAGGAACAGTGGCAACTTTATTAAGACAAGCAAAAGGTCAATTAAAAGAAGAAATTACAAAAAATAGACATTTATTTCCATAATATATGCCAGAAGAAAAAGACAAAATTAAAGATAAAATTTTAAATAAAATTGAAAATGACAAAATTTCTCCTACGCCGAGGTGGTGTTTTGTTTGCAAAAATTATGCATCTTGGTTTGTTGTGATTTTGTCTGGATTAATTATCTCTTTATCTTTGAGTTTAATGATTTTTCTTTTTATTAGTCATGATTGGGATGTTTACCAGTTAGAAAGTGGATATTTGGCTCGTCATATTTTAGTTTACACTCCTTTTATTTGGATATTAATATTTTTGTTATTTATTTTACTAGCAAGTTTTTGGTTTAATAAGACAAAAGAAGGTTATAAGTTTGTATCTTTTAAGACTTTAATAGTAAGTGTTTTACTAGTTATTATTTTGTCTTCTGCTATAATTATTACTGGCGTGAGTTCACAGTTAAATGATAAATTTCGCAGTGATGTGTTGGGTTACAAAACTTTTGTTCGTGATAAATGCGATATTTGGGATGAACCAGAAAAAGGACTTTTAAGTGGAAAAGTTTTAGAAATTGTGAGTGATGAAGAATTTATATTAAATGATTTCAATAATAATTCTTGGCAGGTAAGAGAAGAAAATATCAAAATTATACCGCCAGAATTTATTGTTGAAAAGGGTGGGAATATAAAAATGATTGGTAGGTTATGTTCATCTTGTGGAAATAATATTTTTATTGTAAACACTATAAAGCCTTGGTAAGTAAAAAAAAATAGCTTTAAAAGCTATTTTTTTTGCTTAAATAGCTTGCCAGATTGCTGGGTCTTCTACTCCTAAAACCCAGGCTGAAAATCCTCGAAGATTATTTTGTTTTATAATTTCCATTCTTAGTTGAATGGTTTTTTTATCAGTGTACCAAAATGCATATTGTTTGTTCTTATAATAATATGTCATCCAAGCACTTCCGAGCGTCGCATCAAAACCAGTAATATGTTTATTGCTTGCCATAATATCTAAAAGACGATTATAATTTCCCCCATAGTTTATTTTTTTAGCAGGATTTAATTGCCATGACCAATAATAAAGTGGAACACCTAAAGACAATTTTTCTGCAGGGATTTTATTTTTTAAATATTTTAAACAACTATTAACAAACGGTAGGGAAGCCACTGGCCCCTGTGAACTGGGATCGTCATAGGTCATAACTGATATAAAGTCAGCAGAGTCAGATAATCTTTTATAATCAAATACTCCAGACCAATTTTTAAATGCATCTGTATCTTCAAAGTCTGTAAGCCTAGTAACTACAGCTATAGATAAAATTAAATTATTGTTTTTAAATTCCTGAAAGGTTTTTTCAACAAATAATGAATATAAATCTCTATCTAAATAACTTATATTTTCAAAATCATATTGCCAGCCAATGTATTTTTCTTTTTTTGCTATTTTAATTAAGTCAGAGATAAAATTATCTTGAGCTTTATTATTTATTAATAAATTATGAATTATTTCTTGCTCAAAAACACCGTTTGTTACTAAAGGCATTGTTTTAAAATTATAATCTTTGATAACTTTTTTGAGTTCTTTTGACGGCCCACCAACTAATTTTAAATTAGCATTTAAAACATAAGATTGAGGAGCTAAAACATCAATTTTTTTATAATTTTTCTTGATACTTAAAATTGCTTCCTTTTCTTTTGCGCTGTTTGTATAAAAAATTCTCTCTGGTGCTTTAGCAAAAACAGAGCAAGGGATTGCACTTAAAACCAAGAGGCAAATTATTGCTAAAATGGTTATTGTGATGTTCTTGTTGACTAATGTCATAAAGTTTGCTAATATATTATATATATTGTTAATTATAACATAAAAAATAAACAAAAATATGAAATCAGAAATTCACCCAGTCAAATAGCTTTGTTTTTGAACAAAGCTAAAATTTTCAACAGAAAATTTTATTTGACCGGGTAAATCCAAAATATCTAAATTTATGAAAAACGATATCCATCCTAAGTATTACGATAAAGCAGGTGTTAAATGTGCCTGTGGAAATCATTTTACAGTAGGTTCTACAAAAGAATTTATAGAAACTGAAGTTTGCAACTTGTGTCATCCTTTTTATACAAAAAAAGAAAAAGTTATGGATACATTGGGTAGAGTCCAAAAGTTTAAAGATAGGTTAGCAAAGAAAACAGAGCCAAAAAAGAAGAAAGAGCCAAAAGTTAAGAAAGCTAAATAAAAACTTAAAAGAAGTAAAGTTTTGCTAAGCAAAATTTGTACAATGTGAGTGTTCGCATAGCGCCCGCTTAAAATTGTATTGATGCTTCTTATAAAAAATGGTAGAAGAAAATAAAAAGATTATAGAAGAAACAAAAATTAGTATTGATGAAATGACAGCTTCTGGCATGCATTTTGGACACAGAGTTTCAAGACTTCATCCAAGAATGAAACCTTATATCTCTGGAATTAAAAATAACGTTAATATTTTTGATTTAGAAAAAACCGCAAAAGATTTGCAAAAGGCATTAAATTTTATTTCAAGATCAACAGTTGATGGTAAAGTTATTTTATTTGTTGGTACAAAAATTCAAATTAAAAATTTGGTAAAACAAGTTGCACAAGATTGCGCATTGCCTTTTGTTGTAGAAAGATGGCTTGGTGGAACATTTACAAATTTTGAAACAATTAATAAAAGAGTTGAATATTTTAAAGATTTGGAAAAAAAGAAAGCCTTTGGTGAATTTGAAAAATATACAAAAAAAGAAAGAATGGGTAAAGATAAAGAAATAGAATCTTTGAAGGTTAAATTTGATGGAATTAGAAATATGTCAAAATTGCCAGATGTAGTTGTTATTTTTGATATTTATAAAGATGATACATGTTTAAGAGAAGCTAAAAGAAAAGGTATTAAGATAGTTGCTATTTGTGATACAAATACAGATCCAAGTCAAGTTGATTATCCAATTCCAGCCAATGATGACGCAATTTCATCTGTAAAATATGTTTTAGAAAAAATAAAAGAAACAATTTTAAATTCAAAATAATATGGTTACTATTGAGCAAATTAAACAATTAAGAGATGAAACTGAACTTTCTATCTCTGAAGTTAAAAAAGCCTTAGAAGAGGCAAATGGAGATACAGGAAAAGCAAAAGAAATTTTAAAAGCTTTAGGTAAAAAATTAGTTGGAAAAAAAGCTGATAGAGAAACGAGTCAAGGAATTGTTGACACATATTTACATTCAAATTTAAAGACAGGGGTTTTGCTTGATATTAGATGTGAATCAGATTTTGTTGCTAAAGCTCCGGATTTTAAAGTTTTGGCTCACGAAATCTGTTTACAAATTGCAGCTATGAAACCCTTATTTATTTCCGAAAAAGATATTCCTGCAGAATTTTTAGATGGTGAAATAAAGATATATACAGAACAAGTAGCAGGTTCCGGAAAACCAGAGAATATTGTATTGCAAATAATTGAGGGTAAATTAAAAAAATATAAAGATTCGGTTTGTTTGCTTTCTCAGGTCTGGGTAAAAGATGAAACAAAAACAGTTAAAAATTTAATTGAGGAAGCTGTTGGAAAAGTGGGAGAGAATATTGAAATTAAAAAATTTGCAAGATTTGAAATATAATTATGATAGAACTTATTGCATTAATAATATTTATTATTAGCTTTGGAGGAATTATTTTTATTTTAGTAAGAAAAATACCTGTTTTAGTTAAGCTTCCACAGAATGGGACAACTGGTATAAAGGAGCATAGAATATTTTTATCTATTGAAGAAAAAATAAAAAATATTTTTTCAAAATTTGAGAATCAAATCATAATGCATAAAATTCTTTCATTTGCAAAAGTAATAGTTTTAAAAGCAGAAACAAAAATTGATCATTTACTACATAAAATTAGAAAAAAAGTTAGAGAACAAAAAGAAAACGATCTTAAAAAATAACTTGCATTAATGCATGGCTAAAATGCCATCTTAGCTCAGCGGTAGAGCAACTGTTTTGTAAACAGTAGGTCCCCGGTTCAAATCCGGGAGATGGCTCCAATAAAAAAACTTGGTATAAACCAAGTTTTTTGTTATAATTAGCTAATGATAAATAAATAATTATTAAAAAATATTATGTTAGAATCAAAATTTGGAGGAGTGTCAATTGAAACTGCAGAAAATCTAGAACAAGAAAAAGGTAAGAATGTCAAAGTCTCTGCTATATTTGAAAGGCATGGCGAAAAAGAGGCTTCGCAGATTACCGCAGAAACTCGGCTTACGGAAACGGGAGAAATGGAAGGCGCGGAATTCGGAAAAAAATTACCAAAAAGAAAAAACATAAAAGGGTATAGCAGTGATACTGGAAGTAAACCCGGGGATGAAGGGAGAACTGTTAAAACAACAATGTTGGCCGTTGAAAATTCTCCGACGGAAATTAAATCTTCGAAAGTTAGGATTAGAAAAGAGTTAGGTTTTTATTGTGATGAGAATACAGATTTTTTTAGGAGAATGAAGCAAATTAATATAGATGTTTCTGAAATGGATTTTGGTGATTTGCTAGAAGAAGAACTAGATGACAGGAGATTAGTTGAGGTGAGAAATCAACAAGCAGATTATTATTTAAGTTTTGGAGAAAATAGGCCTAGCCCACGAACTATATCTCCAGTTGAGCTTGCCGCCTTGATGGCAAAAAGAATAGATGCATATATAAATATGGTTGACAGATTAAATTCTGGGTCTGATGTGCAACTTATAAATGGCACGCATGATTTTAATATCGTCGCATTTTTAAAACAAGCCATGATTTTAGGCAGGAATAAAGTTGGCGAGCCTATAAAATTTGAAAAAATCGAAGAAATCGGAGGAGGTATAGGATATAATGAGTATTTTGAAGTTTTAGTAGAAACAGATGGAGTAGGCACTAAAACTATAAAACTAATATTTAGAGGTAAAGAGTATGAATTGGATACTAAAAGGGTGGGAGAATTACTTGAGATAGCCGATAAATTTGATTATGAAAGCGTTGAAGAAATAAAAAAATAATTAACTAAAATTATGAGATATTTTTTTGAAGAAGAAAAAGAAATAGAGCAAGTAGCAGAGGCGCCAGATAAAGTGAAAGCACTAACCAAAATAAGCACAGTTATTTTTGCTGGGGTGGCTTTTTTATCTTTGATGATTCCATTTGGATTTGGACATCCACAGTGGTTAATTGGAACAATTGTAAATGCAATATTATTTTTAGCTGTTTTGTTTTTACAAAAAAAATATTGGTTGCCTTTAATTATTTTTCCAAGTTTAGGAGTTTTAGCCAGGGGATTAATTTTTGGTCCTTTAACATTTTTTTTAATTTATTTTTTACCATTTATTTGGATGGGAAATTTTATCTTAATGCTTGTTTTTGAGAAATTCTTTGTCATTCCCGCGAAAGCGGGGACCCAGAGTAATGACACAGTAAGATATTTGTTTGCTGTGTTGGTAGCAGGTTTGGCAAAATTTGCGTTTTTATTTTTAACTGCAAATTTATATTTTAATTTAAAAGTAGTGCCTAAAATTTTCGTAGCAAGTATGGGTTTAAATCAATTAGAAACTGCACTAGCCGGTGGCGTAATTTCTTTTTTAGTATTTAAAGCATTTAAGAATTATAAAATAAAAAACATTTAGACAATATGGAAAATGTGCAAAATTTATCAAAAGAGGCAAGTGAGTTATTAGATTTAACTCATAATAATAAGAAAGACTTGGTAGCTATGTTGGCGCCCAGTTTCATAGTGGATTTTGATTATCCAGAAATTGTAAGAATGTTAAAAAAATTAGGTTTTAAATATGTAGTGGAAGTGGCAAGAGGAGCTGAGATGACTAATAGTCAATTGTTAGCTTTAACAAAATTGCATCCAGATAGAAAATATATTACCAACCCTTGTCCTACTATTGTTAGGCTTATTAAAAGCAAATATCCTCAATTGTTGGAATATTTAGCTCCAATAGATTCGCCAATGTCAGCTACTGCAAAAATTGTTGATAAAGAATGGCCAGGGCTTAAAAAAGTTTTTATTGGTCCATGTTTAATGAAAAAATTTGAAGCTAATGAGGATAGAAAAGAATTAAATATTTTAGCTATTACATTTCGAGATTTACAACAAGTTTTTGATATTAAAAAGATTAAACCCCGTGCTCTGCTAAAGCTACGCAGGGTAAGCAAGAAAAATGAATTTGATATAATTGGTGGACATACAAGGCTTTATCCAATTTCTGGGGGATTAGCTCAATCTTCGGGAATTACTAAAAAATTAACAGATGCTGAATACGATGTGATTTCTGGCCCCAATAATGCTAATAAAGCTTTAAGTGAATTTTTAAGTAAATCAGAGTTAAAGATTTTAGACATATTAAATTGTGATGGAGGTTGTATTAATGGTCCTGGTATGAATAGCAAAGCTTCACTAGATGAGCGCCGAAAAAGAGTCATAGATTTCTATGAAAAAAAATAAATATTCTTTATTACTCTAATTTATAATTAATATTAACTTACCAATTCGCGCGAATTGGTAAAAGGTATTATGAATAAAAAGTGGGTTATTATTTTTAAGGCGTTAGCGAATATTAATCGGCTAAAAATAATTGAGATGCTTTTGAGTGGTGAGAGCTTAACTGTTACGCAAATTTCTAATAGGTTGGATATATCTATAAAATCAACATCTAAACATTTAATTATTTTACAAAATTTGAATTTGTTGGAAGGTGAAGGTAAGAATGGGCGAGTGTTTTATAAATTTTCTAAATCCGCACCGTCAGATTTTAAAAACATTATTAAGTTACTTTGAACTATTCGCGCGAATTGGTAAATATTATCGTTTGAGATTTAATTATTTTAATTTCATAAATTTATGTCAGAACCAAGATTTGAAACACAACCAGAGTTGTCTTCTGAATTTAAGGAAAAACTTGAATTGATTATTAGAGAGCCTCGGATGGAGGATTGCGATGATTTGGTTGAAGTTTATAATTCTATTGATACAGAAGAGCCAAGGCCACCAGTTGCGATAAAAAGTACGACAAGAGAAGAATTCCTTCCAAGGTTAGAGAGGATAATTGATGGAATAAATGATGGTAAGCAAGTATGTTTTGTTGTAGAAAAAGATGGACATGTTGTTGGATTAATCGGAGGAGGGTTAAGCGAAGAAGCGGTAGATATTCCAACTGTGAGCGCAGGATTTATAGGTGTAAAAAAAGAAGCAAGAAGCCTTAAACTTTTCAGACAATTATCTAGTACATGGCTGGAAAGGATTAAAGAAGAATGGGGAGCTAAAAAAGTTATAACAGAAACAAATGTTTCTAATCCTGTGTTAAAGCTTTATAAAAGAATGGGCTTTAAAGAGGTTGGCCTCGCAGAACGCAAAGATTATGTGAAGCTAGAAATGATGATAGAATAGCTATTGACTTGGATTGATTATTTTGATATATTTCTTATACGCAAAGAGGGGACTTGACATAGAATTATTTTCGAGTAGAATACATAGTATAAACTAATTTGAAATTTACAATTTGAAATTTGAAATAAATTTTAAATTGCTAGATTTGAAATTTGAAAAGTTGCAACAATCAATATTTTTTAAAACTTAGGGTTTTACAAAAATATCCGCAAAAGTATTTGAGAACCAAATATTTTTGCGGGTGTTTTTTTCAAGACGCTCGTCGAACAAAATTTGTTTGTCCGTTGAGAAAGTATTTTGACAATTCACCCAGTTAAATAATTTTGCTAAAGCAAAATTAAATTCCAAAAGAATTTATTTAACTGGGTAAAATAATGATGCCAATTTAAAAAGTAAGGTTTAAATTGGAAATATATTAGTTTTTTAAAGTTGTTTCGAATAAGCTTACCGAGTGCTTAACTCGGTGCAAAATGGTTCAACTTGAATAAAGTCAAAACTATTTGCTTAGTCAAGAAATTGATTAAGTTAATTTGAGAGTTTGATTCTAGCTCAGGGTGAACGCTGGAAATGTGGATACCGGCATGCAAGTCAAGGGGGCCCGCAAGGGCAACCGGCGAACGGCTTAGTAACACGTAGGTACATACCTTAAAGTGGGGCATAGCTCGTCGAAAGACGGGGTAATTTCCCATAGTCCCGCAAGGGTAAAGTCGCAAGACGCTTTAAGAATGGCCTGCGGTCTATCAGCTAGTTGGTGGGGTAAAAGCCTACCAAGGCTATGACGGATAGGGGGCGTGAGAGCGCGACCCCCAAGAATGGCACTGCGATACGGGCCATACTCCTACGGGAGGCTGCAGTCGAGAATCTTCCGCAATGGGCGAAAGCCTGACGGAGCGACATTTCGTGAATGATGAAGCCCTTCGGGGTGTAAAGTTCTTTTATGGGGGAAAAACGCAAGTGATTGTACCCCATGAATAAGAGGATCCTAATTCTGTGCCAGCAGGAGCGGTAAGACAGAATCCTCGAGCGTTACCCGGATTTATTGGGCGTAAAGGGTCTGTAGGTGGCAACGTAAGTTGAAAATTAAACTTCATCGGCTTAACCTTTGAACTGTTTTCAATACTGCGTAGCTAAGAGGGCGTTAGGGGCAAACGGAACCGACGGAGTAGGGGTGAAATCCGTTGATATCGTCGGGAACACCAAAAGCGAAGGCAGTTTGCTAGGACGGCCCTGACACTGAGAGACGAAAGCGTGGGGAGCAAAAAGGATTAGATACCCTTGTAGTCCACGCTGTAAACGATGGATACTGGCTATATGAAGTGTCGACCCTTCATGTGGCGAAGCTAACGCGTTAAGTATCCCGCCTGGGAAGTACGGTGGCAACACTAAAACTCAAAGAAATAGACGGGGACTCACACAAGCGGTGGATCATGTGGCTTAATTCGACAACAAACGAAGAACCTTACCAGGTCTGGAAATCCAAACGAAAGCCCTAAGAAACTAGGGCCCGCCACAAGCCGGTTGGACAGGTGCTGCATGGTTGTCGTCAGTTCGTGTCTTGAGACGTACCGTTAATTCGGGTAACGAACGCAACCCTTGCCCTGTGTTTTAAATGTCACAGGGGACTGCCCGAGATAATTGGGAGGAAGGCGAGGATGACGCCAAATCAGCATGGCCCTTTGATGACCTGGGCCGCACACATGGTACAATGGCCGGTACAATGGGTCGAAGCCGCAAGGCGGAGATTAATCCCACCAAAGCCGGTCTCAGTTCGGATTGAGGTCTGAAACCCGACCTCATGAAGCTGGAATCGCTAGTAATCGCCAATCAGCTATGTGGCGATGAATACGTTCCTGAGTCTTGTACTCACAATAAACGCGCGTGGCAGGTATATTATCTAAAAAGTTAAAATCTTTTCCTTTGCTGTAAAAGACTCAGCAAAGAGTAGCTAAAGAACAGGCGAATTATCGCGAGGTAAACGCCGGAGGGTTCAAAGCAAATGGCAGTGCAAATAAAAAAAGAGGTATTCGAGCTATGGTCGGCGGTGAGCATAGTGAAGAATAGTACCAAAACCTCATTTGTAATGTCAGGAATAGAAAATATACTGACCCATGGAGATCTGATGCAGTTGCACTTATATTTTTGTAGGTGTATAATGAAATTGACGCTGCGTCAGAAGTCAGCTGATTCATATTAAACAAAAAATTATTTATAATTTTTTGCCAAGGAATCACTCTAATACAATGCTTAAATCTGATTATATAGTTGGCCTTGTAGATGGTGAAGGAAGCTTTACTGTTTATATTAAAGACCCAAAAAGTCAGAAAAAAATTGAAAGAAGAACAAAAGCTGAACCAAGGTTTTATATAAAGCTTATAGAAAAAGATAAAAAGATTTTATATGAGCTTAAGAAATATTTTGGTTGTGGAAATGTTTACTTTCAGAAAGATACAAGAAAAAATCATCAAAATTGTTATCGATTTGAGGTAACAAAAAGAGATGATTTGCAGAAAATAATTATTCCTTTCTTTAAAAAGAATAAACTTCTATTTATTTCGAAACAAAATGATTTTAAATTATTTTGTGAATTAATGAGTAGAATCAAAAAGGGAGAGCATCTGACTGATTTAGGACTAGAAAAAATGTATCAAATTAAGCAAAAAATGCATTAGAGCTCGCCGTATGCGGGAAATCCGCCCGTACGGTGGGAACATCAACTCTAAATTCATAGAGGATAATCGCCCGTCAAGCCAAGCGAGTTGGGGATACCCGAAGCGCCAGCAATGGTGTTAAGGTAGATTCAATGAGAGGGGCTAAGTCGTAACAAGGCACGGGTAGCGGAAGCTGCTCGTGGATCATATTTTTTAAATTTTAAGTTTCGTACTTAAAATTATGTAGTCGACATAAATTGAAGTCTTAAATTTGGATTTTAATTTAGTAATGTTAATCGGGTCATCAAAATCCGGTTATTCGAAACAGCTTTAAGAAACTAAGGTGAAACACTTACCCTGAGCGAAGTCGAAGGGTAATTATAACTGCTCAGAAAATTGTGTATGAAAAATTCACGCATAATTTTTTGAGTAGTTTTGCTCTTTTGTACTTTTTCAAGGTTATTACTATCGCCTATAGTGTAATTGGCAACACGGCGCACTGAAAATGCGTTATTCTAGGTTCAAATCCTAGTGGGCGAGTTCAAGGCCGAGTAATTCGTGTCATCACAAGAGGGTTTCCCAAAGACGTTCCCTCGATGCAAATTGCTCGGCTTTTTTCTTGCATTTTTTTATAATAAATAATAAGATTATATATGGTACAATATTTTACAAAAGAGGGTCTGCAAAGACTAAAAGACGAGTTGAAAGAATTAAAAACTGTTGAGAATAAAAAAATTGTAAAGTTAATTGCTGAAGCAGCTGCTTTTGGCGACCTTAAAGAAAATTCTGCTTATCATGATGCTCGCGATAAAATGGCTTGGCTTAGGCAACGTGTGGCAGAGCTTGAAGGGGCAATTAATGAGGCAGTTGTTCATGAAAAAGAAATTTCTGATAAAATTCAAGTTGGATCAAAAGTAAAAGTTTTGTTTGGTGGGGATGAAGAAATTTATGAAATGGTAGCTCCTGGTGAGGCAGATATTTTAAAAAATAAATTATCTTATCAATCGCCATTAGGAGTTTATTTAATGGGAATAGGGGTTGGCAAAGAATTTGATTTTGAGATAAATGGTAAGAGAACCAAAGTAAAAGTACTTGAGATAAAATAACAGCGTTGTGTTGACTTTTAGTGTTTTAAATATTACAATTTATCATTAATTAGGGCCCGTAGTATAGCGGTAATACATCTCGTTTGCAACGAGAAGTTGCGAGTTCGACTCTCGCCGGGTCCACATTTTTATTAGCCACATTTTGTGGTTTTTAATTTAGCTCTTTTATTTTTATTTAAAATATGGCAAGATAATTTAATACAAATTAATAATATTAAATCTAAAAATATGCAAAAACAAAAAATATATTTTATAGTTATTTTTGTAGTTTTAAGTTTATTGGCTTTTCAGGTACCAATTGCAAAAATAATTGGATCAACAAAATCTTTTACTTTATTTGAATTATTTGCTCCTATTGGTGGAATGTTTTTGGGACCAATTTTTGGAGGTATTTCAGCTTTCATTGTGCGACTATTCAACTTGATTCTACATAAACAAAATTTGGATTTGCTTGCCTTGCTTCAGTTTTTACCTGCTATTTTAGGTGCAGTATATTTTGGGTTAAAAGGCAAAAAAATTGCAATTATTTTTCCAATTTGTATTGCTTTGTTTATTTTAAATCCAATTGGTAGACAAGCATGGCTTTATTCTGCGATTTGGATTATTCCATTTGTAGCTACATTTTATAAGAAAAATTTATTTTTAAATTCTTTAGGAGCTACTTTTACAGCTCATGCTGTAGGATCTACAATTTATCTTTATGCTTTTGGTTTGACGCCTGTAATTTGGTTAGCCTTAATTCCAGTTGTATTTCTAGAAAGAGGATTTTTTACAGTAGGTATTTTTGCAAGTTACTTAATAATGAATACAGTTCTAAGCAAAATTTCGGCATTGGAAAAATTTACTAATAAAGATTATTTAATAAATCCAAAATTTAATTTTAATGCAAAAAGCTAAGCAGGATATTTTAAAAAATTTAGAAAACACTTATTGTAGGATAAGAACTTCAAAGATTAATGGGGTAGGAGTTTTTGCAATAAAAGATATTCCTAAAGGAATAAATCCTTTTAACAAAGCTAAAGCGCAAGGGTGGCAAAAATTCAAAATTTCTGAATTAAGATTTTTAGATAAAGAAGTTTTTAAAATGGTAGAAGCATTTTTTACAATTCAAAAAGATAATACTATATATATTCCTAAGGGAGGCTTAAATGAAATGAATATTTCTTATATTATGAATGATTCTTTTAAACCCAATGTAAAAATGGCAAAAGACGAAGTAAATTTTATAACTTTAAGAAAAATAAATAAAGGAGAAGAACTTACAGTTTCATATGAAACTTACTTAGAAAAATAAATTATAACTAAAAACCGACTTTAAAAGGAAAAGTCGGTTTTTAGTTTGCGTTAAACATGTTTTTAGACAACTTTTTGCAAAACTCCGAATAATTTTAAATTATTCTGCTGGAGTTTCTGGTGTTGCCTCTGGTGTTGGCTGTTCTGTTGCTGGTTGTTCTACTAATTCTACGTTATCTGTTGGACATGTTCCTGCAACTTCGCTTGTAAATTCACAAGTTGGACATTTAAACATTTTTTTGTAGCCCATTTATGATTTATAATCACAAATCAGCAATTATGTTTTTATATTACGACCTTTAATAATTATATTATATCAAATTTTACATCATAATGCAATTAATTTATATATTAAAACTGGATATTTTTTAAAAAATAAAGTAATATTATAAAATAAGAAAAAACTAATGGCATTATCTATAGGAATTGTGGGATTACCAAATGTTGGGAAATCCACATTATTTAAAACCTTAACTAAAAAGCAGGTGCTGATTGCTAATTATCCATTTGCTACAATTGATCCAAATGTTGGAGTGGTTTTGGTTCCGGACGAAAGAGTAGAAAAATTAGCAGAATTAACCATGTCTGCTAAAAAAATTTATGCTACGGTAGATTTTGTTGATATTGCGGGGCTAGTAAAAGGGGCAAGTGAAGGTGAGGGATTGGGAAACAAATTTTTAGCAAATATAAGAGAAACAGATGCAGTGCTTTATGTTTTAAGAGCTTTCAAAAACCAAGATATAATAAACACGCAACAAGAAGTAAATCCTTTAAAAGATAAAGAAATTTTAGATGTGGAACTTATTTTAAAGGATTTAGAAACTGTAAATAAACGAATTGATGCACTTAATGGAGACGTTAGGGCTGGTGGAAACCCTTCGGCTTCGCTCAGGGCGAGAGATGCAGTTAAAGAAATGGAGGTATTAAAAAAAATAAAAGAATATTTGGCTGAAGAGAAAATTTTAGCTGATTTGAATTTTACAGATGATGAAAAGCTAATTATAAATAATTATCAGCTATTAACTGCAAAACCAAGGCTTTATTTATTAAATGGAAAGGATGAAGAAGTAAGCAAAGAAATTTTAGAAATTTTTAATAAAAACAATTGGCAATATTTAATAATTGACATTGCCGAAGAGTTTGAAGCAGATGGCTTAACCAGAGAAGAAAGAACTGGCTTGGGTTTGCCAGAGTTTTCTGAAACTGATATTTTAGTAAAAAAATCTTATGAGCTTTTAAATTTAATTACTTTTTTAACAACAGGAGAAGATGAAACAAGGGCTTGGACAATAAAAAATGGAGACAAAGCACCAAGAGCTGGAGGAGTTATTCATTCTGATTTTGAAAAAACATTTATTAAAGCAGAAGTTGTTTTTTGGAAAGATTTATTGGAAGCTGGGAGTTTTGCAAGGGCTCGCGAACTCGGTAAAATAAGAACAGAAGGAAAAGAATATGTTGTAAAAGATGGAGATGTCATAGAAATAAAACACGGATAATGATAAAATAAATAAATACAAATAAAATAATTATTATTAATAATTTAAATTTATGATTACTTTAAAAGATGTAAAAGCAAATGAACAAATTTTGGAATTTATCAATCAAACAGATAGAGCAATGGATGCTTTGTCTTATACAAATCATGGGTTAAGGCACACAGGAGTTGTGGCGGACAGGGCTATGAAAATTGCAAAATCAATTGGTCTTTTGCCAAGAGAAGTTGAGCTTTGTGGAATTGTGGGGTTTTGTCATGATATGGGAAATTTTATGTCGCGCACAAACCACCATTATTTTGCAGGACTTTTATTTCATCAAATTTTCCACGATCAGTTTGAGGCAAAAGAAATGGCTCAAATTATGCAAGCAATTGCAGAACACGACAAACCAGAAATGAGTTTTACAACTGCTATTGCTGCTGTTCTGGTTTTGGCTGACAAATCAGATGTTGATAGGTCCCGAGTTTCGCAAAGAAATATAGAAGATATAAAAAAAGATATTCATGACAGAGTAAATTATGCTACAACAGAAAGTAATATAAAAGTTGAAAAAGAAAAGAAAAGGATAACTTTAGCATTAAAGATTGATACAAATTTTACTCCAGTTATGGAATATTTTGAAATTTTTACAGAAAGAATGGCTTTTTGCAGAACAGCAGCCAAATTTTTAGGATATGATTTTGGTTTGATAATAAATAAATTTAGATTGTTATAGGGAGTAGTCACGAATATACAAATTTACACAAATATACAAATATGGATAACGAAAAAGTTATTTATCCAGATTTAAGTTATAAAATAGTGGGTATTGCGTTTAAAATTTTTAACGAAGTGGGTTTTGGTATGCCAGAAAAATTTTATCAATTGGCTTTTGCGAAGGAACTTGAGATTGGGGAACTAACATTCGAAAGGGAAAAATTAGCAAATATAGTTTATAAAGATAATAACATCGGCAGATATTTTTTGGATTTTCTAGTTGATAACAAGGTCGTGGTTGAGTTAAAAGTAAGACCACGATTTGGCTATGTTCATATAAGACAAGTTTTAGATTATCTAAAGGTTAGCAATCACAAATTAGCAATTATAATTTATTTTACAAAGGATGGCGTGAAATATAAAAGAGTTTTGAATGCGTAAAAGTTATTTGTATATTATTTTTTATTTGTATATTTGTGATTACTCCACATGAAAGAGTTTTATGTGATTTGTGATAATATTCGTAGTTTAGAAAATATTGGTTCTATTTTTAGAACTGCTGATGCTTTGGGTGTGACAAAAATATTTTTGTGTGGAATTTCTGGAAAAGCTCCAATTGGAGAAACTCAAGAAAATTTTTTAAAAAGAAAAGGTGCGATTGCTCAAAAAACTGCTTTAGGGGCAGAGGAAACAATTTCTTTTGAATACCATAAAGAAACGTGGCGATTAATTAATAAGTTAAAAAAAGATAAAATAAACATTGTAGCATTGGAGCAAGATAAAAAAAGCATTTTATATACAAAATTTAAGCCAAAATTTCCTTTAGCTTTGATTTTAGGGAATGAAGTTGATGGTGTGTCAAAAAAAGTTTTGTCATTATGCGACAAAATTATAGAATTACCAATGGCGGGTTTAAAAGAATCTTTAAATGTGGCTGTATCATTTGGAATAGCAGGTTATGAAATAAATAAGTATAGAGATTAGTAGCTGTCATTGCGAGGACCAGTCGCGCCTTTTTCGGAAAAGTCGGCTAGGACAGCAATCTAGAGTTAGTGCCTCGAGCTCTGGATTGCCACGCCTTCGCCTGTGGGCTCGGCTCGCAATGACAACGTGTAAACAAGCAAAAAAGCGATCTTTTAAAATCGCTTTTTTGTTTTTTAATCAGAAATTATCTGCTAAATTTTGCTGGAGCATTTTTCTTCCAACAATCTCTGCAATAAATTGGTCTGTCTGCTGCAGGTTCAAAAGGAAGTTCTGTTATTTCTGTTCCACAATCGGAACATTTCCAGTTTCCTTGAACTTTTGGTCTTGGAGAAAAACCATCATTTCTTTGTGGTCTGTTTTTCTTCCAGCAATCTTTACAATGAACAGGTTTTCCATCTGATGGTTCAAAAGGAAGTTCTGTTATTGTTGTGCCACAATCAGCACATTTCCAGTTTCCTTGAACTTTTGGTCTTGGAGCAAAACCTGAGTCATTACTTCTTTTAAATTTGTCAAAAATCATTTTTATTTTGCGATATTTTGTATCGCAATTTCTTATTTTTATATAACGACCTTTTTAAACTTTAGTCGTTATATTTCTTGAGTTTGTAATTTTCATTTAAAAAATTGAAACTTAAAAATATATAGCGCGACTTATTAGTTATTTTAATTATACTCTTTACAGTAAGTTTGTCAAGTCTTTCAATTTTTATAATAAGAAAGTAGAATAAAACCAAAGCAAAAAAATTATAAAAATAATATGGCAAATCAAGAAATTTTAAATAAAAGTGAAGAATCAGATCAAGCTTATGAATCTAGTGAGCAGTCCATGCAAAAATTAGAGTCGGAGCAGTTGTCTATTGAAGAGTTGGATGCAAAAAATCAAGAAGTAGAATATTTAAAAAGGATGGATAAGGAGGAATCTTCTCGACAAATGGAGTTGGCCCAAGAAGAAATAGAAAGAATTTATTCTGATAGTAAGGAATCTACTAAAATTTGTCCTTCGTGTGGTAATGCTTTGAAGTTTGGCGTAAATTTTTGCGGAAAATGTGGCTTTGATTTTACCAAAAAAAATGAATCTGGTAATGAAATTGTTGAGAAGGAAAAAAAATTCTTCAGAGCCTTTTTTGAAGATGGGAAACATAATAATGAAGTTAGCGTTGTTCCAAATCATGACAAATTTGCAGCCAGAATAGATGCAAAGCTTAAATCTGCAGAAGGCGATAGTGGAGATTTTCCTGATGATTTTTATGTTGGTGTTGGCACAAATGCCGATTGTGTTTTTTTTAGAGACGACGATGACCGGGAATATCCGATGTTGCAATTAGGCGGTCCGGAATTTGATGTAAATGGTAAAAAAGTTAGTTTTTCTGAATTATGTCCGGATGGAGTGGAATTATTTATCGGAGGTTTGGATGGTAATTCTTTTAAATACTCAATTTCAAAAAAGGAAGTTGAAGATAGAAGGGTAGAATTGTCGCAACTTATGTCTCCTTCAGATTTTGTGGCGATGCTCCATGAAATAGGCCATGTTAAAGATACATTAAAAAGGGAAACTACTGATCTATATCACAAAATTAATGTTGAAAAAGATTTGCCTGATAGTCAAAAATGGATACAAGCTGAGCAACTGAGTTCTGATGCATCGGAGGAAAGAAATGCATGGGCGGAGGCAATAAAAATATCAAGGAAATTTAATCTTTCAATCGAAAAATATATAAAGGATATTGCACAAAAAAAGTTGGCCACGTACCAAGAAAGAGCAAATAAATTTGGTGGCGTTGAAATTGGCGTTGATGACAAAAAAAGAAGGGAAATGAGGCGTCAAGGTAAAAATGCGAAAGGTGAAATAAAAGAGGCAAGGTGTCCCTCGTGTGGCAGTAAAATTGGTGTTGGGGAAAAGTTTTGCTCGGAATGCGGAACTAATTTAGTTTAAATTTTATTTAATTATGATTAATTTTAAAATATCAAAAAAGTCAAAATTAAGTAATGCTCGCCTTGGTTTTTTGGAAACAGACCATGGGGTAATAGAAACCCCTTGTTTGGTTCCTGTGGCTACTCAAGCTGTTATTAAAACTTTAACTTCAGAGGAGGTTGTGCAAACAAAATCACAAATTTTAATCTCAAATACTTTTCATTTACACTTAAAACCCGGAGAAAAATTTGTAGAAAATGCTGGAAAATTACACAGTTTTATGAATTGGCCAAAACCTTTGATGACAGATTCTGGAGGCTTTCAGGTTTTTAGTCTGGGATTTGGAATAGATTTAAGTGTAGGAAAATTGCTTAAAAATAATAATGTTGATGAGCGGGAAGTAAAAACTGGAGACCAACCAAAAGCAATTAAAATTACAGATAAAGGGGTGTTTTTTAGATCTCCATTAAATGGAGATAAATTATTTATTGGACCTAGAGAATCAATTAAAATTCAGGAAGATTTGGGAGCAGATATTATTTTTGCTTTTGATGAATGTACGCCCCCACAAGCAAATTATGAATATACAAAAAAATCTTTAGAGAAAACTCATGCATGGGCAGAGATTTGTCTTAAAGTTAAGAAATCAAAACAAGCTTTATATGGTATTGTGCAGGGAGGAAAATTTAAAGATTTAAGAGTTGAGTCAGCTAAGTTTATTGGAAATTTGCCATTTGATGGGTTTGGAATTGGTGGGGAATTTGGAGCTGATAAAAAAACTATGCAGAAAATGATTACCTGGGTGATTAATAATTTACCAGAGAAAAAACCTAGGCATTTGCTTGGTATTGGATATTTAGAAGATATTGAAAAAATAATTAAAACCGGAGTTGATACCTTTGATTGTACAGTTCCAACACATTATGCAAGGCGTGGAATTGTCTTTACATCGCAGGGAGAATTAGATTTAAATAAGGCAAATTATTTAAAAAGTAAAGAGCCGTTGGACAAGGGTTGTATTTGTCCTGTTTGTTTAAATTATAAGAAAAATTATATTTGTCATTTACTTAGAGCTAAGGAAATAACAGCCTTAAAATTAATAACTTTTCATAACTTATATTTTTTTAATACTTTTGTAGAAGAAATTCGCGAAAAAATTAAAAATAACAAAATATAAATTATCCACAGGTAGCTATTGATTTATTTTTATTATTGTTTGATAATTATATAATATTTGGCTTTTGAGAGATTCGAAGTCTCAAAAACCACAAAGGTCGAAATTCTTTGTTGTTTATTATTAATTTCTAATAAAAAAATAAAATTATGGATTATGATTCATTTATGTTAATATTGCAGCCTTTTTTACAAGGTTTAGTAGCTGTAGTTGCTAATTTAATATTAGCAATAATTGTGTTTGTAATTGGTTATTTAATTTCTGTTGGAATTGGAAAATTAGTAACAGAGGTTTTAAAATCAGTTAAGTTTAATAGAATATTTGAAAAAGAAGGTTGGAAAAAAGCTCTACAGAGAGCTGAAATAGATGCAGATCCTTCTGGTTTTATTGGTGCAATTGTAAAGTGGGTTTTTGTTGTAGTCTCTCTGCTCATTGCTGTAGATATTTTAAAACTTACAGAGTTTGCTGGATTTTTAACAAATGTTTTAGATTATATCCCAAGAGTGATTGTGGCAATTTTAGTATTTATTGTTGCTGTTATCATTTCTGATATAATTGAAAAAATTGTTAGAGTTACAGTTGAAAGAATGAAGGTGGGCTATGGGTATTTAGCTTCATCAATTGTAAAATGGGCAATTTGGATTTTTACAATCTTCTTGATTTTAGATCAATTATTACCAACATCACTTTTAATCAAAACTCTTTATACTGGAATTGTTTATGGTGTAATTGGAGCTTTGGCATTGGGGGTGGGATTAGCAATAGGTTTAGGGGGAAAAGATGTAGCTTCAGAAATGTTAGCTGAAATGAAAAAAAAGATAAAAGAATAACCCTTCGACTTCGCTCAGGGCAAAAACCGAGCTTGACCCTTTACTATAAATGGTGAAGGGTTGACTCGGTTTTTGTTTGCTGTATAATTAAATTAATCTAGCCTTACAAATGATTCTGTATATCATTTATTTATGGGATTTCAATATTTACTTTGGCCGTGGCCTGAGTATGCGATAACCCACTTAGATTTTTAGAATCTTTTGGGCCACTTTGTGGCTTGGCTGGATTATAAAAACCATCACAAATTTGTGGTGTTTTTTATTATTGCAAATAAATTTTATACAATATATAATAAACTAATATTTAAATAAATATAATTAAATAATAAAAATATGGTCAAAGAATTTTCAAGAGTTTTAAAAGTTTGTGAAGCAATTTCAAAATATAGTATTTATGTTTTGGTTGCCTTAGTTCCAGTTTTATTTATTCCAATAACTTCAGAAGTTTTGGATTTTAATAAGCAAGCCTTAATGGTTATTTTAGTGTTTGTAGCACTTTTTGCTCAAATGGTAAAAATTCTAATCTCTGGCAAATTTTCTGCAAATTTAAACAAGACCCACGTTGCAGTTAGTGTTTTATTTTTAGTTTATTTAGCTTCAACAATATTTTCTCAAGATAAATATGGCAGTTTTTGGGGGTGGCCAAGAATAACTGTTGAAAGTTTACTTACTATAACTTGTTTGTGTTTATTTTATTTTATAGTATCAAATATTTTCTCTAAAAAAGAAATTCTAATTTCAATGACAATATTTTTGTTATCTTGTTTGCTTGCTACTTTATTTGGAATACTTCAATTGCTTGGTTTATTTATTGTGCCATTAAATTTTACCAAAACTGGAAGTTTCAACACTTTTGGTTCTGTGGGAAATTTTGGAAATATTTTGGCAATTTTGCTTCCTTTGCTAACTGTTTTTGTGGTTACTGTTAAGGAAAAATGGCTTAGGATTATTTTTGGAGTAGGTATTGTGATTACTGCTATTTCACTTTTATTGATTAATTTTATATTCGTTTGGTGGATTGTTTTGATAAGTTGTGCGTTGATAGTTGCGTTCGGAATGTTTAAAAGAAATTTATTTGATTTAAGATGGCTGTCTATTCCAATATTTTTCTTTGTACTTGCATTATTTTTTATAATTGTAAATCCTAAAATTTCTATTCCGCAAAGACCATTGGAAGTATATTTAAATCAATCTTCTACAATGGATATTGCCTTAAAAACTATAAAGGATAAACCTATTTTAGGATCTGGTCCTGGAACTTTTATTTTTGATTTTTCAAAATATAAAAAAACAGAATTCAATCAAAGTCAATTATGGAATTTACGATTTGATGGAGGGGCTTCAAAAGTTCTAACAGTTTTAGCTACAACAGGAATCCTTGGGTTTGCATCACTTTTAGCTTTAATGGTAATTGTAATTTTTTATGGGGCAATGTTTATAACTAAAGGCATTGATGAATTAAAAACAAAATCACAAGACAAGTCAGATGTAGCTTTAAAGATCGTTATTGCAGGAATTTTCATATCTTTTTTAGTTCAGTCAATATCTTACTTTATTTTTAATTCAAGTTTTTCTTTAGATTTTTTATTTTTCTTTTTAATAGCTTGTTTTATTGGCATAATTTCCAATAAAGAAGAATATAATCTTTTACCATCATCTTTTTTAACTTTAGGGGTTACTCTTATATTTACTTTAATATTTATTTTCGGTCTTGGAATAGTTATTTTAAAGGGTCAAAGATATATAGCTGAAGTAGATTTTAATAAAGGAATTATGGCTTATGCTAAAGGAAATAAAATTGAAGGTTTAAAGAATCTTGAAAAAGCTGTTATGCAAAATCCAAACTCTGATATATATTTAACTAATCTGTCTCAAGCATATTTATCAGAAATTTCTGATTTAGTTAGTAGGAAGGAATTGTTAGATGTAGAGAAAGAAAAATTTCAAGCTTTGATTGGTAATACAATTAATTCAGTAAAAATTGCAACTGAGGCAAATCCTAAAAATGTTTCTAATTGGTCAATTAGAGGTTTTATTTATCAAAATTTAATTGGAATTGTTCCAGAATCTGAAGATTGGGCAATTAAAAGTTACGAAGAAGCTTCGTTGCTTGATCCAGCAAATCCTTATTATGTAACTCAAAAAGGAATTATTTTACTATCAAAAGCTTATGGAATAGATAAAGATTCAGAATCTGCGAAAAAAATAGATTTATCATTAGCTAAAGAACAATTTGATAAAGCTATTAAACTAAAATCTGATTATGCTTCTGCTCGTTTTCAATTAGCAATGGTTTTGCAAGCTCAAGGTAAGGCAGATCAAGTTATGCCAGCTTTGCAAGAAGCTAAAAAGTATTCACCAAATGATGTTGGTTTATCTTTCCAAATAGGTTTACTATACTATCAGGGAAAAGATTATAAAAATGCACAACTTGAATTAGAAAGAGCAATAACATTAGATGCAAAATATTCAAATGCTTTGTATTTCTTAGGATTAACATATTCAGCTTTAGGACAAAATAGTAAAGCAATAGATAATATAAAACAAGTTTTAAAAATAAATCCAGAAAATCAAGAAGTTAAAAAAGTATTAGAAAACCTTAATAATGGTAAAGAAGCACTATATGGAATTAAAGAGGATATTCCAGCTCAATTACCAGTAGAAGATGAGGCATCGGAAAAAAATAATAATTAAATAAATAAAAAAAATAAATACCAAATTGGTATTTATTTTTTTTACAGTAAATCTTATAATTTTAAATTTTTGATAATCTTTTAATACATTTAGTGCAGGCTAATACTCTTTTGCCGGTATCCTTACCAGAAGGTAATCGAACCCATTGTAAATTAGGATATTTTCTAACTTTAGAAGTTGGATTGTATTTTCCTCTTAATTTAACAAGGGTAACTCCCATTGATGATTTCTTTTCACAAATTTTACAAATTTTTTCCATATTTTTAAGTATTAATTCTAAATAGTGAATTTCAATAACATTATTGTATCAGATATTTTACTTTTTTGCAATACTCTGATATTATAAATTTGTATGGAACCCATAATAGTTATATTTTATTTTATTATTTTAATATTTTCAGTTATTTTGCACGAATTAGCGCACGGCTATATGGCTTTTTCTTTGGGAGACCCAACTGCAAAATATGAAGGTAGATTAACATTTAATCCAATAAAACATTTAGATCCTTTTGGATCTGTAATTTTGCCATTACTTTTATTTATAACAAATGTACCTATTTTAATTGGTTGGGCAAAGCCAGTACCAATAAATCCATATAATTTTCGCGATCAAAAATGGGGCGAATTTAAAGTTTCTATTGTAGGTCCACTTACTAATTTTGCAATTGCTGTAATTTTTGGTTTAATAATAAGATTTTTCTATGGAATTTTGCCATTAAATTTAATAGAATTTTTTGGAATTATAGTTAATTTAAATCTAGTGCTTGCATTTTTTAATTTAGTTCCTATTCCACCATTAGATGGATCTTGGATTTTGTTTCACTTCCTGCCAGATAGTCTTTTTAAAGTAAAAATGTTTTTGCAACAATATGGTACAGTTATATTAGTATTTTTCTTATTTTTTGGCGGACCAACAGTTATAGGATATTTTGTAAATTTATTTTCAAGAATAATTATTGGTATTTAAAAAAAGAGCCCGGCTACACGCGTTGTAGTAGCCGAGCTTTGCTCGTTGAGGATATATTCAAAGTACGTCCTCTTCTCCAACGAACCTCCAGTCGGGAAGCCTGCGTCGCGAGTCGTTTTTTTCGGCCTCGCGCTGGCAACCAATACATAGCGTGACGTAGGGCAGGGTTTGAAGGCGTGCCAGCGGGATTGCCTCTTCGCACTGTTCACAGTTGCCGTAATTGCCGTCGCGAATTCGCTCCAGCGCGGTCTCGATGTTCGTTAGCTCACGGCTCTCGACCTCTGCCAACTGAGAACTGATGTCGTCTTGTGTGACATCGATAGCAATATCAACCACATTTCCAACACCGTTGTTTCTTGGCTCTTGTAGTAGATCCATGTCTTTTGCCAGAGCACTCCGCAGGGCATCACGGCGACGAATCAAGGTAAATTTTAAATTTCTGATTGCTTGAGCTCTCGGGATTCTCACGTTAAATCTCCTTGTGGAATGTTAAGGTGCGTAATTGATACTACAAAAATCATAGCAAAATACAAAATATTTGTCAAATAAAAAATTATATTAATAACCTAAAACAATTACTATTCCTAAATGTAACGATCGTCGTTTTTGAGAATAGTAGAAATAATAGTTAAAATGCAAAAAAAGCTAATTAGAAATAAAAAAATTAAAAAAATTGGTTTTTCTAAAATAGTTTTTGATTATTTGAAAGATGTTTCTTTGGGTATTTTAGATCTAACTGTAACTTTAGTTATTGATCCAAAAGCTATAATCAAAAAAACTAGTTATAGTAATCATGATATATATTATTCTGAGCAAATGCACTATTTTAGAAGAAGTCCATATTTTGAAGAAAAAGATAATAAGATTTATGTAACACCAAAAGGTCGAGTAAAAATTATAAAGAATATTTTAGAAGAAAAACTAAATAAAGAGGCGGGATGGAAAGGATTTTGGTGGGCAGTTGCATTTGATATTCCAGAGAAGAAAAGGCAAGCAAGGGATCTATTAAGAAGAGAATTAAAAGCAATGCATTTTATAGAGGTTCAGAAAAGTATTTGGGTTACGCCATATGATATAGAGAAAGAATTATCTATTTTATTGAAATTATGGTTAAAAGATTTGGGAGATAATATAAGAATATTTAAAATTGAAAAAATTTCAGATGATGCAGATTTGCGAGAATATTTTAAAATTGCTTAATGTCAGTTGCTATTCCTAAATGCAACGATCGTCGCTTTTGAGAATAGTTTTTGTGATAATTTGTGATAATTTATATTTAATTCGTTGTTAATTCATTATTAATGTTGACATAGATAAAATTATTTGCTAAACTGACAATACGTTTTAAATTATCAATTATCAATTTTTAATTTTCATTGAATTTTTCAATGTTTCATTGATGCATTTATTGTAAATTGTAAATTGAAAATTCGTTACTGTGCCAACAATACATCAATTAATTAAAAATAATAGAAAATCAGTAAAGAAAAGAAAGAAGACAGCTGCTTTGCAGTTTGGTTTTAATGTTTTAAAAAATAGACCATCAAGATATTTTTCTCCTTTTAAAAGAGGGGTATGTGTTAAAGTATTTACCCAAACACCAAAAAAACCAAACTCTGCTTTAAGAAAAGTAGCTAGAGTGAAATTATCTAATGGCATGGAAGTTACAGCTTATATTCCAGGAGAAGGACATAATTTGCAAGAGCACTCAGTTGTTATGATTAGGGGTGGAAGAGTTAAAGATTTACCTGGAGTAAGGTACCATATTGTAAGAGGGGTGCTTGATACTCAAGGGGTTGAAAATAGAAAACAAGAGAGAAGTAAGTATGGAACCAAAAAAGCTAAATAATAATTTGCTCAGAAAATAATTTTAATAATTTCGCTCGGCAAATAAACTTTCAAAATTTAGCTCAGAAAATAATTTTCTGCACCGCTCGTGTATTTCGCTTCGCGAAATAAACTCGCTTGGTCTGGCACTTCGTGTCCAGAAACATGCTGAAAATTTATTTTCTTCGCTTCAATATTAATTTTTTAAAATAAATATATGAGAAGAGCTTATAAAAAACACGAAGTATTACCAGATGCAGTTTATAATGATGTAGCTGTTGCTATTTTTATAAATAAGGTAATGAAACAAGGTAAAAAAACTATTGCACAAAAAATTGTGTATTCAGCTTTTGATATAATAAAAGAAAAAACTCAAAAAGAGCCAATTGAAATTTTTAGATTAGCTATTGAAAATGCAGCTCCAATATTGGAGGTAAAACCAAAAAGAGTTGGAGGTGCTACTTATCAAGTACCAATGGAAGTAAGAGGCGAAAGAAGATTAGCTTTAGCTACAAAATGGATTTTAGATGGAGCAAGAGCAAAAAAAGGTAAGCCAATGGCAGAAAAATTAGCTCAAGAATTAATTGATTGTACCAATAACCAAGGAAATGCAATTAAAAAGAAGGCAGATACTCATAGAATGGCCGAAGCCAACAAAGCTTTTGCTCACTTCGCTCGCTAGAAAAAAAGAACGTCGCAATGTGTTGTGACGTAAGTGTTCGCTTCGCTCCCTTAAAAAAAGCCCCGTACTAACTACGACGAGTGTCGTAATTTAGTACGGAGCCGGGAAGCCATATCGGCTAGTCGCGTGGATGTGCATCGTAAAAATGCACTTTGAGTTCCGGAACCTGTCCGGGCGATGGTGGTTCGCTGGCCGGTTCGGTCGGCGCGAATACCACGATGATTTTTTCGATCAAACGTCCTTCATTAAGGTGGCGGTTGACCTTATCGCTTTCGCCGTAGGCAAGAGCGCCAATAAGTGCATGAGCACTCATCACCGCTACTTCGACCTGCAAATTTTCATCCATTTCTGAAAGCCCTCCAAGGAAAAGAGACAAGAAACGATCTAACACAATAAAATATAATACAAAAAATTAAAATAAAAGTCAAGTAAAGTGACAGATAAGCACAGATAATAAACAGATAAACACATATCACAGATAAAAATTAAATAATTTATGATCTGTGGAAATCTGTTATAAATCTGTGGAAATCTGTTTTTAAAAATGCAAAGACAACATCCTTTAAATACATTAAGAAATATCGGTATCATTGCTCACATTGATGCTGGCAAAACAACTTTCTCTGAAAGATTGCTTTTTTATACAGGAGTTTCTCATAAAATTGGAGAAGTGCACGAAGGAGAAGCAGTTATGGATTGGATGGTGCAAGAAAGAGAAAGAGGAATTACCATTACTTCAGCTGCTACTACAATGTTTTGGAAAGAGCATCAAATAAACTTAATTGATACTCCGGGCCACATTGATTTTACAGCAGAAGTACAAAGATCTTTAAGAGTGCTGGATGGAGCTGTTGTTGTATTTGATGGAGTAGCTGGAGTAGAACCACAATCTGAAACAGTATGGCGTCAAGCTGATAAATATGAAGTTCCAAGAATTTGTTTTATTAATAAATTAGATAGAATGGGAGCTAGTTTTGATAAAAGTTTTCAGTCTATTTTAGATAAATTAACCAATAAAGCTGTAGCAATATCTTTTCCAATGGGAACAGAAGAAAAATTATCTGGAGTTGTTGATTTGCTTAAAATGAAAGCTTTGTATTTTGAAGGAGAGAAAGGAACAACTGTTGTAGAAAAAGATATTCCAGAAGAATTTAAAGCAGAAGCAGATGCGTGGCATAAAAAAATGGTAGAGCGAATTGCTGGAGAAGATGAGGTTTTGACTGAAAAGTTTTTAGAAGGAAAAGAAATTTCAACTGAGGAATTGAAAAATGTCCTTAGGAAATGCGTTTTAGAGTATAGATTAGTCCCAGTGCTTTGTGGAAGTGCTTTAAAAAACAAGGGAGTTCAAACAGTTTTGGATGCAGTTGTAGAACTTTTGCCAAGCCCAATTGATTTGGCAAGTGAGAAGGGAATTGATATAAAAGATGAATCAAAAATAATAGAAAGAAAGCCAGATGATGCAGAGCCATTTTCATCTTTGGTGTTTAAAATTGCTACAGATCCTTTTGTGGGAACTTTAACATATTTTAGAATTTATTCTGGAAAACTGGAAAAAGGAACGTATGTGCTTAATGCTAATACTGGAGAACAAGAAAGAATTTCCAGAATTTTAAGAATGCATGCAGATGAAAGACAAGAGCTTGATGTTTTATATTCAGGAGAAATTGGAGCTACTGTAGGGCTTAAAGCAACAAGTACAGGTCACACATTGTGCGACAAAGATCATCCTGTAATGCTTGAAAAAATTGTATTCCCAGAACCAGTTATTGGAATTAGAGTTGAGCCAAAAACAAAAGCTGATCAAGAAAAACTTATAATGTCTATTAGAAAACTTACTCAAGAAGATCCAACTTTTAGAATTAAAGAAGATCAAGAAACTGGAGAAACAATTATTTCTGGAATGGGGGAGCTCCACCTAGATATTATTGCTGACCGATTAAGAAGAGAATTTAATGTTGATGCAAATTATGGAAAACCACAAGTTGCATTTCGCGAAACAATTGTAGGGGAGGGCCAAGCAGAAAATAAATATGTAAGGCAATCTGGTGGAAAAGGACAATATGGTCATGTGTACTTAAAAGTAGCTCCATTAGAGCGTGGAAAAGGCTTTGAATTTATTGACGAAATTAAGGGGGGGGCAATTCCAAAAGAATTTATTAAACCTGTAGAAAAGGGAGTTGTAGAATCTATGGATAAAGGAATTTTAGCTGGTTATCCTGTGGTTGATGTGCAGGTTACACTTTATGATGGAAGCTATCATGATGTTGACTCTTCTGAATTTGCTTTTAAAATTGCTGGATCCCTGGCTTTTCAAGATGCTTGTAAGAAAGCTAAACTTGTTATTTTAGAGCCTGTAATGAAAATGGAAATTGTAACTCCAGAAAACTTTTTTGGACAAGTAATTTCTGATTTAAGTTCAAGGCGTGGAAAAATTGAAGAAACATCAGAAAGAGTTGGAATGAAAGTAATTGATGCAATGGTCCCATTATCAGAAACTTTTGGATATGCAACATCATTAAGATCCTTAACAGAAGGTAGAGCTAGTTTTACAATGGAATTTAATAAATACGAACAAGTACCTACAAATATTGCTCAAGAAATTATTGACGGCAAAAGACAATAAAAAAAACGGCACGAACTTCTAAAGTCCGTGCCCTTGCCGAATCGGCGACATACAACGATCTATCGATGAGTTGCAAATCCCAGGATTGTCAAGTCTTCTTCGATCTCGCCTGGCTCGAAGTCGTTTGGCGGAGTTTCTGGTGGCTCGGGAAGCTCAAGAGCATTTATTGCCATCTCGATTTTGTCTGCTATCGGGGTGCCGTCGTCGGTTCGAAGAATTCTCAAGGCAGTTTGTTTTCTTCTCGACAATTCCGAAGTCTCGGAAACTTCTTGTTTTGTCCAAACCCCGTACTGTATGACACATCCGCTGACTCGATCAACGATTTCCACGAACTGTATTGGTTCTGCACCAAGCTCGTTGAGAAGTGCAATTAAGTCCTCTCTGGTGTCTGCTCGAAGAAATGATGTCCGCCATTTCATAATTGTTCTCCCTTGTAGAAGACCCAAATTTAGGATTGAACACTACAAAAATAATAGCAAAATAAATAAAAATTGTCAAATGAAAAAGCGTAAAATAAGGAAATTTGATTTGTTAGAGAAATCGTAATATAATAAAAGCATAATTACATATGATAAAAGAAAATGAAATTAAAAAAATTACTGATGTGATTGTTGAAAAATACCAGCCAGAAAAAATTTATCTTTTTGGTTCTTTTGCTTGGGGAAATCCAACAAAGGATTCTGATTTTGATTTGTTCGTTATTAAAGATACAAACAGGAATCCTTTTGATAGAGTGAGGGATGTATATAGAATCATTTTTAATATTGGTGGGGCAGTTGATGTTTTGGTCTATACTCCAGATCAATTAGAGAGAAGAAAAAAGTTGAACGATCCTTTTGTTATGAAAATAATTAACGAAGGCAAACTTTTATATGCAAAATAATAAAGAAATAGTTTTAGAGTGGATTAAAAGAGCTGATAATGACGAGCTTAACATTGTGTCGATTCTAAAACATAAAGATGGTGAACCATCTTTGACTTGTTTTCTATCTCAACAGATGGCGGAAAAGTATCTGAAAGCGCTTTTAATTTTTTACGAAAATAATTATCCCAGGATTCATAGTTTGATAAAATTATTAACTTTAATAAGTAAGTATTCTCCAGATATTTTAAAGGAGATAGAAGAAGAAATTATTCTCATCGAACCATACTATATTGAAACTAGATATTCAGAAGATATTTTAGCAGAATCATTTAGTTGGGAAATGGCAGAAAAAGCTTACGAGTCAGCAAAGAGAATTAAGAATTTAGTTTTAGAAAAATTAAAATAATATAAAAGTATAACATGAAGCTTGACTTATTTAAATAAATATAATATCATTAAAAATATATAAATAAAAATTTATAAAAATATAAATTAACTTCTCTTGCTTGGTAAATAGCATGGGAAAAATAAAAATGGCAACAGAAAAATTCGAGAGGTCTAAACCTCACGTAAACATTGGTACTATTGGTCACGTTGATCATGGTAAAACCACATTATCAGCTGCAATCATGAAAGTTTCTGGACTTCGTGGTTTTAAGCACTCTGACAGAGATGTAGATCAAATTGACTCTTCTCCAGAAGAAAAAGCCAGAGGCGTGACGATTTCTATTACACATTTGGAATGTGAAACACCTTTAAGACATTATGCAGTTATTGATTGTCCAGGACACGCTGATTATATCAAAAACATGATTACAGGAGCTGCTCAAATGGATGGAGGTATTTTATTAGTATCTGCTCCAGATGGACCAATGCCTCAAACAAAAGAACATATTCTTTTAGCAAGACAAGTTGGACTTCCATCATTATTGGTATTTATGAATAAATGCGATATGGTAGATGATCCAGAAATTTTGGATTTAGTTGAATCAGAAATAAGAGAATTATTGACAAAAAATGGTTATCCTGGAGATACAACACCAATTATCAGAGGTTCAGCTACAGAAGCTTTAAAAGCAACTTCAGTTGATGATGCAAAAGCTAAGCCAATTATTGAATTATTAGATGCTTGCGATAACTTTATCCCAGAGCCAAAAAGAGAATTAGACAAACCTTTTGCAATGGCAGTTGAAGATGTATTTTCAATTGAAGGTAGAGGAACAGTAGCAACTGGAAGAGTTGAAAGAGGAGTTATTAAGCAAAATGATGAAATTGAAATAGTTGGAATTAAGCCAACTCAAAAAACAGTTGTTGTATCTGTAGAAATGTTTCAAAAATCTTTAGACCAAGGACAAGCAGGAGATAACGTAGGAATTTTACTTAGAGGGTTAAAGAAAGAAGATATTGAAAGAGGTCAGGTTTTATGTAAACCAGGTTCAATTACTCCTCACACAGAATTTGAAGCTGAAGTATATGTACTTTCTAAAGATGAAGGTGGAAGACATACTCCATTTTTCTCAGGATACAAACCACAGCTTTATATTAGAACAGCTGATATCACAGGAGATGTAACATTACCAGCAGGAACTGAAATGGTAATGCCAGGAGACACAGCAAGCTTGACTGTTAAATTAATTGCTCCAGTAGCTTTGGAAGAAAAAGGAAAATTTGCTATTAGAGAAGGAGGAAAAACAGTTGGAGCTGGAGTTGTTACAAAGATTTTAAAATAGTTTGTTAGAAGTGGCTTATTCGCTCATACGTGTATGAGCGAATATCTATTTTTCGCAAGCAACATTTGTAAGTTGCGAAAATAAATTATAAAAAATAATTTTAAAATTTATGATGGCAGAAAAAAAACCAGTGGCAAGAAAAGCAAAAAAACCAGTTGAAGAAAAAGTTGAAAAAGCAACTGAAACTGTTACATTGCAGAAGTTAAGAATTAAGCTTAAAGCATATGATCACAAGATTATTGATAGCTCTGCTAAACAAATAATTGATATTGCAAATAGATTTGGAGCCTCAGTTTTAGGACCGATTCCATTACCAACAGAAATTTTAAAATATACTGTAAATAGATCAACATTTATTCACAAAAATGCCAGAGAACAGTTTGAAATGCGAGTTCACAAAAGAGTTATTGATATTTTAAACCCAGCAGCAGATATAATTGAAGCATTAAGAGATTTGAATTTGCCATCAGGAGTTGACATAGCAATAAAAATTTGATAACATTATAAATTATAAACGAGCGATAGTTAAATTACTTATGCCGAGAGGTATAAGCTTAACAACATTGCCAGACACTGGGCATGATGCCCAGTTTTCATTTTAGAAAAAATATGAAATTTATTTTAGGAAAAAAAGTTGGAATGTCTCAGTTATTTGATAAAAATGGAAAGCTAACTCCAGTTACTTTGATTGCTTCAGAGCCCTGCATTGTATTACAAAAGAAAGTTCCAGAAAAAGATGGATACTCTGCTATTCAGTTTGGACAGGAAAAAATTGAAAAGAAAAATAAAATCAAAAAATCAATGAAAGGTAAAGAGTTTAAATCTGTAAGAGAAAACAGAATTAAATCAGGTGAAGCAAATGGAGATGAAATAAATGTTGGAGATAAGATTGACGTTTCAGTATTTACTGAAGGGGATAGCGTTAAAGTTTCAGGAATCTCTAAAGGAAAAGGTTTTCAAGGTGGTGTAAAAAGACACGGATTTCATGGTAGAAATGCATCTCATGGAGTAAAACACGAACAAAGAACAATTGGTTCTACTGGATGTCGTTTTCCACAGCATGTTATTAAAGGAAGAAAGATGCCAGGGAGAATGGGAAGCGATAGAGTAACTGTCCAAAATTTAAAAATAATGAAAGTAGATTTAGATAATAATTTATTGGTTGTAAAAGGAGCGGTTCCTGGAAGAGATGGAACATTACTGGAGGTTAGGGGGTAAGTTTTCGTCATTGCAAGCGTGAAATTTGAAAATAAAAAAAGAGCGTCCGACCGAGTTTGGTAGGACGCATACAGGACAGATTGCGAAGGTGCGGATTACCGATTATCGCTATCGGCATGATCAGTCCACTGCTTAGTAAAGTCAGTGGGCTCGGCGGGATGATCGTCGGGTACTTCGAAGATGAACGCGACAACATAACCCTTGTTGCACAACTCGAAGAATTTGCTTTTCTCCGGTTCGTTCATGGCGTCGCCCAATCCTGAGAATTCGTAGTCGAAATCTCTTTTGTCTTCTCCATCGTCGATATTCACTGGAAATACTTGGCGGGACATTGTAATTTCTCCGTGTGGTGACAGTGAGAACAAAACTTTAATATAAAAATCATACAAAATTATAAAACAAAAGTCAATACATAATAAAAATAAAATGAAAATAGAAGTTTATAACATTAAAGGCAAAAAAACAGAAGATACAGTGGCTTTACCAAAAGAAATTTTTGAAGTTCCAATGAACTCTGATTTAGTGCATCAAGTTTTAACTTCCCAGATGGCAAATAAAAGACAAGTCTCAGCTCATACTAAAAATAGATCAGAAGTTGCAGGTTCTGGAATAAAGCCTTGGAGACAAAAAGGAACAGGTAGAGCAAGACATGGTTCAAAACGTTCTCCAATTTGGGTAGGAGGAGGAATAACACATGGTCCAAGAAAGGAAAGAGTTTTAGAAAGAGAAATTCCTAAAAAAATGAGAAGGAAAGCTTTATTTATGGTTTTATCAGAAAAAGCAAAAAATAGTGATTTAATTGTTTTAGAATCCTTCGACTTCGCTCAGGACAAGCCAAAAACAAAAGTGGTGGCAACAACTCTAAAAAATTTACCTTTAGATGGAAAATCAGTATTTATAGCTTTGCCAGATTATGATAAAAATGTAGTAATGTCAGCAAGAAATATTAAAAAAACAAAAATAGATTCAGCAAGAAATATTAACGTGCTTGATTTAATGAATGCAAAGTATTTAATTTTGACTAAAGAAAGTATCAAAACAATTGAAAGCACTTTCGCAAAATAGGTTAAATCTATTATAAAAAAAGAAGCGTCCTAGCCAGCACTCTTGCGAGTATTGACTAGGGCGCTTATGCGATTTCCGAATTGTTGAAGGAACTATTCATTTGGAAATATGAGAGGTGCAAGTTCCTCGCCATCCTCGAGTGCGAGAGGATTTTCGTCAGGTGGAAAATCGAGTTCGGCGGTATCGGGTTTGCCGTCGTCAATTATAAACTCAATCGATACGATATGTTTCCCTGCTAACCTCTCCCGATCAGTCTCGGACAAACAGGATCGAAGTTTGCCCATGTTAATGGTGTCGGGGTTAATCTGAATTGTATACATGCTTGGCTCCTTGGTGGGATTGAAGTGAAAATCCGAATATAAAAATCATACAAAATTTAAAGAAAAAAGTCAAGAGTTTGAAAAATTTAGACATTGAAAATTATTTAAAAATTAAAAATTGATAATTAAAAATTTGAGAGAGCCCAATGGGGCGAACGATTATGGCATTATTAGATTTTTTAAAACAAAAAAAAGAAATAGAGAAATCAAAAGAAAAGAAAGCAACAAAAAAAGTTGATTCTGTTAAGGTAGAAAAAGAAGTGAAGAAAGAAGAAAAAGTTGTTTCTGAAAAATCTATTTCTAAATCAAATAAAAAAGCTGGATCATTTTCATATTCAGTTATTAAAGAGCCTCATATTTCAGAAAAAGCATCTGATTTAGCAGAAAGAAATAATCAATATGTTTTTGAGGTTGCAGGCGGCTCTAATAAAATAGAGATAAAGAAAGCAGTAGAAGGTGTTTATGGAGTCAAGGTTTTATCTGTAAATATAGTAAAAATACCACACAAAAAAAGAAGAATTGGAAAAACAACAGGATTTAAAAAAGCATATACCAAAGCTATTGTTTTATTAAAAAAAGGAGATAAAATTGAAATATTATAACTATGAAAATATATAAACCAACAACACCAGCAAGAAGAGGAATGACTGGAATAGATTTTTCTCAATTAACCAAGAAAAAGGCAGAGAAAAAGCTTTTGATATACGTAAAAAGAAATGTTGGTAGATCAGCTTCAACTGGAAGAATTACAGTACGACATAAAGGTGGTGGAGTGAAAAAACTTTATAGAATTATTGAATTTGCACAAACAAGAATAGATAGCCCCGCCCAAGTTATTGCATTAGAATATGATCCAAATAGAACAGGTTTTATTGCTTTAATTGAATATGTTGATAAACAAAGGCAATATATTATTGCTCCACATAATTTAAAAGTAAATGATTTAGTAGTATTTGCTGATAAAGCGGACTTAAATGTGGGTAATAGAATGAGATTAAAAAATATTCCAGTTGGAACGCTAATATATAATGTTGAATTAGAGCCTGGTAAGGGCGGTATTATGGTAAGATCAGCTGGGTCTTCGGCACAAGTTCTAGCTCATGAAGAGAAATATGCTAACTTAAAAATGCCTTCTGGTGAAATAAGGAAAGTACCATCAGAATGTTTCGCTTCAATTGGAGCTGTATCTAATCCTGAAAATAGATTTTATAGAGTTGGAAAAGCTGGAAAATCAAGATTAAAAGGAAGAAGACCTCACGTAAGAGGGACTGCGATGAATCCTGTAGATCATCCACATGGGGGAGGAGAGGGAAGACAGCCAATTGGACTTAAATATCCAAAAACACCATGGGGAAAACATGCCTTAGGGGTAAAAACAAGAAAGGCAAAAAAATGGTCAAGTAAATTAATTATTCAAAGAAGAAAGAAAAAAATTAAAAAATAATTTTTAAAAATTCATGAGCAGAAGTTTAAGAAAAGGGCCATACGTTGACCAAAAATTGTTAAGTAAAGTGCTTGCCTTAAAGAAGGGAGAAAAGGTTATTATAAAAACCTGGGCAAGACACAGTAGTATTTCGCCAGAAATGGTTGGTTTTACGTTTGGAGTTCATAATGGAAAAGAATTTGTTGCAGTTTATGTTGCAGAAGATATGGTAGGACACAAATTAGGAGAATTTTCACCAACAACAAAATTTGGAAAACATGGAGGTAAAATGCAAAAAAGTATTGAGGCTGGTGCTGAGCAAAAAGAAGCAGTTAAGACAGCTGAAGTTGCAAAACCAGTAGCAAAGAAATAAAAATTTAAAATTATCTATAAAATCATGCAAGTTAAAGCAATATTAAGAAATTTAAGAATAGCCCCAAGAAAGACAAGAGATGTCATTGATTTGATTAGAGGCAAAGGAGCAATGGAAGCTCAGACTGCTCTTTCGTTTACAACAAGAAAGTCAGCACCGATTATTTTAAAATTGCTAAATTCTGCTATAGCTTCAGCAGAAAATGATTTTAAATTAAAAAAAGAAAATCTTTTTGTTGCAAAAGTTTTTACAGATGAAGGCACAAAATTAAAAAGATGGCACCCAATGAGTCGCGGAAGAGCTTATCCTATAGAAAAGAGAACATCACACATTACCATAGTTCTAGATACCTTAGAAAATAAGATTGAGAGCAAGAGAGAGATAAGAAAAGCAAAGAAAAAAGAGTTTAGAATTAAAAGACAAAATAAAAAATTAAATAAAAAAATAAAATAAATCTAAAATATGTCACACAAGGTACATCCAAAATCATTTAGAATAAAGGGAACAGAAGACTGGAATATCAGAGGTTTTTATGGTAGCAAAATGTCACAATTCCTTGAGGAAGATTTTATGATAAAAGATTATTTAACAAAAAAATTAGTTGAGGCTTCAGTAGCTTCTATACAGATTGAACATTCAGCTGGTAAATTAAATATTATTATTGAAACAGCAAGACCAGGATTAATTATTGGACGTGGAGGAAATGGAATTGAGCTTTTAAAAGAATCTTTGGAAAAAAGTATTATAAGGAAAAAAAGAAATTCATTGAAAGCTTCGGAAAAAGTAAAGAGAAACTTTAAAATTGAAATAAGAGAAATTAAAAATCCATTTACTAAAGCTACTTTAGTAGCACAAATGGCTGGACAACAAATAGAAAAAAGAATTCCTTTTAGGCAGGTTTTGAAGAAATCAATAGAAAGAGTTATGCAAGATAAGGAAATTAAAGGAATAAGAATGGAAGTCTCAGGAAGATTAAATGGTATTGAGATCGCAAGAAGAGAGTGGTTGGGACAAGGTCAAATGCCAAGAAACACAATAAGAGCAAATATTGATTATGGATTTGCAGAAGCTAAATGCACATATGGAAAAATAGGAGTAAAGGTGTGGTTATATAAAGGAGAAAAATTCGAATAAAGATCGCTCGAAAAATAAACTTCGCTCGGCAAATAAACTTTTTTTCCGGTTGAGCCACTTCGGTGTGCTCAACTTGCGAATGTGGTCGCAACTTCCAAAAAAGTTCATTTGCCTCGCTAATAAATCATAATATGAGTATTCTTATGCCAAAAAAAGTTAAACACAGAAAGTGGTGCAAAGGAAAATCCAAAGGGATTGAAACAAGAGCAACAGAGCTTAACTTTGGTAGTTTTGGCTTAAAAGCAATGGGAACAAAATGGGTGTCAAGTCGCCAGATAGAATCTGCAAGAAGACATATTATAAGATATATGAAAAAAGGCGGTAAATTATGGCTTAGAATTTTTCCAGATAAACCAGTAACTAGCAAAGGGCCAGAAGTTCCATTGGGAGGAGGAAAAGGAGGAGTGGATCACTATGTATTTGCAGTAAGACCAGGAAGAATTATTTTTGAAATTGATGGTTTAAAAGAAGAAATTGCTAAAGAAGCATTATTAGGAGCAGCAAGAAAATTGCCAATAGCAACAAAATTTATAAAAAGAGAAGAATAATATAATTTAGGGTTATTCTGCTATTGAAAATTATTATAAAATAGGTTACAATAACAAATTATATCGCTACGCTAAATAAATTTATGAAAATAACTGAATTAAGAAAAAAAGATAAAAAAGAATTAGAAAAATCTGCTAAGGATTTGCAAAAAAAGCTTTCTGATTTGAGATTTAAATTTTCATCAAATAAATTAAAAAATGTAAAGGAGATAAGTAATACAAAAAAAGAAATAGCAAGAACATTAACCATATTAAAGGAAATAAAATAATTTTTTTTGTCATTGCGAGGAGTCCGCAGGCGACGAAGCAATCCAGAGTAGGTAAACGAACTCTAGATTGCCACGCTCGCTTCGCTCGCTCGCAATGACAGTACACATATATTATGGCCAAAAAGCAACTACAAGGTATAATTGTTTCAGATAAAATGCAGAAAACTGTGGTTGTTGAGGTTGAGAGCGTAAAAGAACATCCAAAATACAAAAGAAGATTTAAAGTGCATAAAAGATTTAAAGCTCATAATGAAAATCCTGAAATGAAGTTGGGAAACAAAGTAATTATTGAAGAATGCCCCCCAATAAGCAAAGACAAGACATGGAAGGTAATTAGTAAAGTATAAAATTATGATACAACCAAGAACAATGTTAAAAGTTGCAGATAATTCAGGAGCTAAAATAATCCAGGTTTTTAATGTACTTGGTGGAACAAGAAGAAGATACGCCCAATTAGGAGATATTGTGGTTGCTACTGTAAAAAAAGCAGAACCAAGAAAATTAGTTAAAAAACATGAAAAAGTAAAAGCAGTTATTGTAAGACAAAGAAAAGAATTTAAAAGAGATGATGGATCATATATTAGATTTGATGATAATGCAGCTGTAATTTTAGGAGATGGAAAATTACCAAAAGGAACAAGAATTTTAGGTCCTACAGCAAAAGAATTAAAAGAAAAAGGATTTGATAAAATAGCAATGATGGCTTCAGAGTTATTATAGTTTTTGCTCGACAAATAAACTTTTTTTCCGGTTGAGCCACTGCGGTGTGCTCAACTTGCGACTGTGGTCGCAACTTCCAAAAAAGTTCATTTGTCTCGCTTCAGAATACATTGATTAAATATATATATTTATATGAAAATAAAGAAAGGAGACAATGTTTTAATAATTGCAGGAAAGGATAAAGGGAAAACAGGAAAAATTCTTAGAGCTTTGCCAAAAGATGGTGGAGTTTTGATTGAAGGAGTTAATCTAAAGAAAAAAGCTGTAAAACCAAAAAGACAAGGAGAAAAAGGCCAAATAGTTTCAATTCCAGCAGTTTTAGATATTTCAAATATAAAATTAATTTGTCCAAAATGCGGAAAAGCTGTAAGGGTTGGATATAAAATTGAAGGTGATAAAAAAGATAGGATTTGTAAAAAGTGTAAACAAAAAATTTAAATAGATTAATATGAGTTTAAAAGAAAAATATAACAAAGAAGTAATTCCAGCTATGATGAAAAAATTTGGTTACAAAAACCAAATGGCAGTTCCTTGTATTAAGAAAGTTGTTATCTCAAACTCCTTTGGAAAAGAGGTTTCTACAAAAACATCTGGAGAAAGAGAAAAAATTCAAAACTTGATAGCTAATGATTTAGCCTTAATAACAGGACAAAAAGTTAAAATTACAAAAGCTAAAAAATCAATTGCAGGATTTAAATTAAGAGAAGGTCTTGAAATTGGAGCTGTAGCCACTTTAAGAAAGCAAAGAATGTGGGATTTTTTAGAAAGATTTATATATTTGTCACTTCCAAGATCTCGTGATTTCAAAGGAATAAGCACAAAATCAATTGATCAAAAAGGAAATTTAAATATTGGTTTTAAAGAACATATTTCATTTCCTGAGGTTTTTACTGAAAAAGAAAAGACAATCATTGGTCTGCAAATAACTATTTCTGTAAATGCAAGAAATAAAGAAGAGGGACTGGAATTATATAAATTAATGGGTTTTCCAATGAAGGAAGATAGCAAATAATAAATTCCGCTCGGCAACAAACTTTTTTCCGTTGCTGGTAACCCCCTTTGCCTCTTCGGGCAAGTGGACCAGGGACTACAAAAAGTTTATTGCCTCGCTTAAATAATTTCACAAATATGGCCAAAGTATCACAAGAAGCAAAAGTAAAACAAAAACCAAAATTTTCTTCAAGATTAGTAAGGCGTTGTTTTAAATGTGGAAGAAGACATGGATTTATGAGAGCATTTGGTATTTGCAGAATTTGTTTTAGAGAATTGGCTAATAAAGGAGAAATTCCAGGAATTAAGAAAAGTAGCTGGTAAGGGAGCGAAGCGAACACTTATCTGGCACTAAAATTTTAACAAAAATTTTAGGCACCAGGCAAGATTCGCTCGGCAAATAAACATTAAAAAAAATTTATGGATAAAATTGTAGATTTATTAAATCAAATAAGAAATTCTCAGGCTGTAGCAAAGCAAGATTTTTCAATCTCAGCTTCTAATTTGAAGTACGAAATTTTAAAGCTTTTGGAAAGTAATGGATTTATTGCTGAAGTCAAGAAAACAAATAAAGGAAAAATGAAAACCTTAAAAATAACTTTAAAGTATGAAAATGGCTTACCAAAGATTTCTGGTTTAAAAAGAGTTTCAAAACAAGGACAAAGAATTTATCACTCTAATGATGAAATAAGAAAAGTTATGGGAGGTTATGGAATATCTATAGTTTCAACATCAAAAGGATTAATGACTGGAAAAGATGCCAAGAAGCAAAATTTAGGAGGAGAAGTTATTTGTGAAATTTGGTAGTATGTAAGGCTAAGCCTTACACAATTGTCATTGCGAGGGTATCGCAATACCCGAAGCAATCCAGAGTTTAAAGCACTAACCCTAGATTGCCACGTCGCCTGCGGGCTCCTCGCAATGACAGTAATTGAAATTTTACAATAAAAAAAGAGCCCTGTTCCGCATAAAGCTTCACAGGGCGAGCGCATCGGTGGAAACTCGATTGATTCGAATTTCGACCAAGGCGCTTACCGCGGGTTATCGAGCACCGCCCGGCCAGAAATCATTGTCGTTTGGCTCACTATCGCCATCTTCGGGCTCGGGCGTCCACGCCGAATTCTCGAAAACCTGCAAAGGTTTCGACGGCTCCTCGATGACTTCCTGTTCAAACACTAAGGTGGTTTGCCAACCATTGTTGAACACGATCGCAATGCCTGCTAACCGCCAATCCTTTCGGCTATCGCATTCGCATTGAATTACATTTGCTCCTTTAGAAGGAAACTCTACCACGATTCTTTTGAACGCCACTGTTGTGTCCTCCATTAGAGAAATTTATTGACTTGGAACTATAAATAGTGTATCATTATAAATTATAAATGTCAATAGTAAAAACATAAATATTAAAATTATGTCAAGAATTGGAAAAAAGTTAATTGAATTGCCAACAGGCGTGAAAGTTGAAATTGGTTCTGATACCATAAAGGTTTCAGGTCCAAAAGGAGAGCTTTCAAGAGAAATTCATCCAGATATAAATGTTGAATTAAAAGACAATAAAATTTTTGTTACACCAAAAAGAGAATCAAAAAAAGCAAGAGCATTGTGGGGTTTATATAGAGCTTTAATATTTAATATGGTAGAAGGTGTAAGCAAAGGATATGAAATTAAATTAGAAATAGAAGGAGTTGGTTTTAAAGCTATAGTTGAGCCAGATGCATTGAGTTTGAATGTTGGTTTCATTCATCCTGTGAAGATAAAAAAGCCAGAAGGAGTTACTTTTGCAGTTGAAAAAAATGTTATTATTATTTCAGGTATAGATAAACAAAAAGTAGGACAAATCTCAGCAGAAATAAGACAAGCTAAGAAAGCTGAACCATATAAAGGAAAAGGAATTAAATACCAAGGTGAAAAAATTAGAAGAAAAGAAGGTAAGAAAGTTGTAGCTGCTAAAAAATAATAAGTAGTATTCACGAATATATAAATCAAAAATAATATACAAATATACGAATAACTAAAATTTATTATTTGTATATTTGCGAAAATTTGTATATTAGCGATTACTCCAAACAGATGTCAGTAAAAACAGAAAAACGTCAAAGACGTCACAAAAAAATAAGATTTAAGATAAATGGAACAGAGACTTGTCCAAGGTTGTTTGTTTTCAGATCCCTAAATCATATTTATGCTCAATTAATTAATGATGGCAAGGGTATAATGATTGATTCAGTTTCCGATAAAAGTATAAAAGGCAAAAGTACTAAAATGCAAAAAGCTTCAGAGATTGGAAAATTAATTGCCAAAAAAGCAGTTGATAAAAAAATTGAAAAAGTGGTTTTTGATAGAGGAGGTTTATTATTTCATGGAAGAATTAAGGCTGTAGCAGAAGGAGCCAGAGAAGGAGGACTTAAGTTTTAAATTCGCTCGGCAAATAAACTTTTTTTCCGGTTGAGTCGCTTTGGCGCACTCAACTTGCGACTGTGGTCGCAACTTCCAAAAAAGTTCATTTGCCTCGCTTATTAATTAAATAAAATAAAATGGCAGAAACAAAAAACAAAGAAGAAGTTAAAATTGAAAGAGGAGACAGAAAAGCTGGAGATGAATTTAAACCTATAAAAGCAGGTGGTTTTAGACCTGGTGGAGGTAGAGATTTTAAAAAAGATGATTTTGAATCAAAACTTTTGGATTTAGCCCGTGTTACTAGAGTAACAGGTGGCGGAAAGCGTATGAAATTTAGAGCTGTAATTGTTGCAGGAGATAAAAAAGGAAAAATTGGCATTGGTATTGATAAAGGTAGAGATGTTTCTCAAGCAGTTGAAAAAGCTACAAGAGCTGCTAAGAAAAATTTATTTGTAATTGCCATTAAAGATGGAACAATTCCTCATATGGTATCTGCAAAATCTGGTTCTGCTGTTATAATGCTTAAGCCTCAAATGAAAGGAAGGGGATTGGTAGCTGGAGGTTCTGTTAGAATTATTTGTGATTTAGCAGGAATTAAAAACGTTTCTTCTAAAATATTGTCTGGCTCAAAGAATAAATTAAATAATGCTAGAGCAACAATGGAAGCTTTAAAAAAATTAAAACTTAAGAACTAATCGCTCGGCAATCAAATTTTTTCTCGTCTCGACCTCTCCATTAGGGGTTTCCCTCGCCTCAAAAAAATTTATTGCCTCGCTTATTAATTTAATATTTATATGCAAATTCACGAATTACAGCCAAAACATAAGAATCACTCTAAGAAAAGAGTTGGCCGTGGAGGAAAGAAGGGAACATATTCCTCAAGAGGAATGAAAGGGCAAAACTCAAGAGCTGGTAGAAAATTCATGCCAATGATTAGAGAATTAATTAAAAGATATCCAAAATTAAAAGGATATCGCAGATTTGTATTTGAAGATAATACAGCAGTTGTGAATATTGCCTCATTAGAAGGTAAATTTAAAAACAATAGCTTAGTTAATCCAACAACTTTAGTTTTAGCTGGAATTGTAGAAAAGATTGAAGGGAAAAATCCAAAAGTTAAAATTTTGGGAACTGGTAAGTTAAGTAAAAAACTTTCAATCCAGCATTGCTTGGTTTCCAAAATCGCCAAAGAAGCCATCGAAAAAGCCGGAGGATCTGTTAAGTAAAAATAAAGACAAAAAAACACTTTGTCATTCTCGCGAAAGTGGGAATCCAGAGTTAGTCGTCATTGCGAGGAGCCCGCAGGCGACGTGGCAATCTAGTAGTTTGAGATTGCTTCGTCAATTGCGATTTCCTCGCAATGACGAATTAGAAACAAGAAAAAAGCCCTTGCGACACAACAAACAATGTTGTGCGTCGCAAGGACCGATCGCAGTCAAGTCGTGCTTATTCGTTGTACGACTTAACCGCGATATGTGCGAAGGCAACGTAGCCGACGGTGCAGAGAATTGCGCCGACGACCTTGCCTTGCCACGTTGGCGAGGCGGCGAAGAATATCGCCCCTGTGCCGAGTGCACCGAGCGTGGCAGTCGACCAAAAAACCATATAAATCACAAATCTCGCCACTTCACCCAGTATCCGACCGCAGGAAATCAGAATTTCCGCCATGGCATTCTCCCTTTTTCTCTAGGGTTTCAGAATTCGGCTTGCCAAGCCGCCAGCTTACAGCTGGAGTAATTTCATATATTAATTATAGCATAATAAAGAAACCTTGTCAATAGCAAGGTAGTAAAAATATATGTGGTACGATAAAATATTATTTTTATTAAAAAGCAAAGACCTAAGAAATAAATTTATTTTTGTTATTGGGCTTTTTGTTGTGTTTAGAATTGCAGCTAACATTCCAATACCTGGAATTGGCACAGAAAATTTAAGAAGATTTTTTACTGATAACCAAGTTTTTGGACTTTTAAACCTTTTTTCAGGAGGAGCTTTGAGCAATTTTTCAATTGTATTAATGGGTGTAGGACCTTATATTACAGCTACAATTATTTTACAACTTTTAACAATGATTTTTCCTGCTTTAGAAAAACTATATAAAGAAGAGGGAGAAGCAGGCAGACAAAAATTTAATCAATATGGCAGACTTTTAACCATTCCTTTGGCTGCTTTTGAAGGATATGGAATGCTTACATTATTTCAAAGACAAGGAATAATTTCAGGCCTTTCATTGGGAACAACAATTTCAGCTATAATTACCATTACAGCTGGAGCGATGTTTTTAATGTGGATTGGAGAATTGATTACTGAGAAGGGTTTAGGAAATGGAATTTCACTTTTAATTTTTGCTGGTATAGTGGCTACATTACCAATTAATATTTTTCAAACATTTGCAACTTGGGATCCAACAATGATTCCTTCATATATTATATTTTTTGTGCTTTCCATAGTTATAATTGCTGGTGTAGTTTTAATTACAGAAGCTCGTAGAAATATTCCAGTATCTTATGCAAAAAGAGTTAGGGGGAATAAAATGTTTGGAGGAGGCTCAACTTATTTACCTTTAAATGTTAACCCAGCTGGAGTCATGCCAATTATTTTTGCAATGTCAATTTTACTTTTTCCAGGAATGATTGCAGGATTTTTTGGAGGTTCAACTGGAATTGTCGGAACTATAGCAACAAATGTTGGTTTATTCTTTAATAATGTTTGGATTCATGGAGTTTTATACTTTTTGTTAGTTATTTTATTTACTTATTTTTATACAGCAGTTACATTTGATCCAAAAGCTATTTCTGAAAATTTACAAAAAATGGGAGGATTTATCCCAGGCGTAAGACCAGGAACTTCAACAACAATGTTTTTAAAACACATATTAAATAGAGTATTATTTACTGGAGCAATATTTTTGGGATTAATCGCCATTTTGCCATCAATTGTAGCAGGAGTTACTGGAGTTACGGGATTTACATTTTTAATTGGAGGAACTTCACTTTTAATCGTTGTATCAGTTGTGCTAGACACGATGCGTCAAGTTAATTCGCAATTACAGATGAGAGAATACGATACTTTTTAATTTTACTTCGCTCGGCAATCAAATTTTTTCTCGTCTCGACCTCTCCATCGGGGGTTTCCCTCGCCTCAAAAAAATTTATCGCCTCGCTCATAAAATTCTGCATTCATTGCAGTTTTTTTGTGCAAACCTTGACAGATTTGCTCAACTAATATATTATTAATATGTCTTAGCAAGATGAGTGATTGCTCCCCGCCTTGGCGGGGGGAGGAAAGTCCGAACACTCATCCGCCAGTTGGCGAGATAAATTGGTAGCGGGTAATTCCCGTCCGTGGTAACACGAGAGGTGCGAGCAGTGACGCCGAGATTTGAAAAAATTGAGGCGCCGAGCATATAAATTTATTTATGTGCTTGGCGAGTTTTACAGAAATGTAAAAGTGAAACGGCAAAATCCTTATCTGTGTGCAAGAACAAAGCTTTTTGAAAAGATCGAGGTAAACAAATAAACGTAACCAATTGGTTGCTTGCCTTGTTTGATTTTAAGAGTTAAAAGTAGTTCGCTATTGTCCTGAGAGAAATCGAAGGGCTTGATTCCGATAGTAATATCGTGAACAGACAGATAATCACATAATACAGAATTCGGCTTATAGTCTTGCTAAGACATCAAAGATTCCGCTTTTAAAGCGGATTTTTGATTGTAAAAACATGCGTGTATAACTATAGTTGACATAAAAATTGGGGGGGGGTATTATTAAGCAATATAATTAAAATAAAAAATATGAATAAAAAATATTTTACATTTATAGTCATATTAGCTGTGGCCTTTTTGTTTTTAGCAAATTTTACTAAGGCAGCAGAGCAATGCTCAATTTTAGATATTTATACAGAAAAAATCGGTAATCCGATTAATGGGTATTATTATAATTTGTTTGTTAAGGTTAAAAATCTATCTGGTACTGTTACTTATCGCAAACTAGGGACTGAAAAAGCTAGTAATGTTTATTTAACTGTAAATAAGAAAAATTCAGATGGAACTACACTTTTGAAATCTGCTTATGTGTTAAATGATGCTCAAATATTTAACATATTAGCTGAAAAACAAACAGTTACAGTTAATGAGTTAAAATATATTGTTTGCAAATCATTAGCTGATTCTGTTAATAATGTTCAACCATCAATCACAGTTACTTCACCAAATGGTGGAGAGACATATAAGTTTGGAGACACACTAAATGTTAACTGGAATTTTAAAAATGTAAATAAAGTAAATATTAATTTAATTAATGCGTCAAATAATTATTCGCTGAATATAGCTGAAAATTATTCTGCTTCTTTAGGCTCATTTGATTGGACAATTTTGTCTAATCTTCCTCTGTTAACTGTAGGAAGCAAATATAAAATTACAGTATGGGATGCAGATGCTGGATTTACTAATATAAATGATATAAGTGACAATTATTTTTCCGTTTTAGATTCCTCTGTTCTTCGAACTAAAACATTGGTTATATTTTTGACGAAATATCCAAATTCAAATTATTCTGATTTAACTGGAGTTAAGAAAGCTCTTGAAAATGAACTATATTCACATATAAGAAATATGTCTTTTAATCGTGCCAGTCTTGACGTTACATATGCTGGACCATATGTTGGTGATATAGAAAATTGTAGTGGGTTGTTGCAAGGTCCACACATTGAAAGGTACGCTATAAATAGAGCATTTAGATCAGGAGTTGATGTCCAAAAATTTGCTAATTTTGTAATAGTTAGAAATTATGATTTTGTTGGTGACGATTGCAACGATATGCCTCGTGGTTCATATATAGAAAATATGACATATGATGGAGGAGTATTGACTGGCGGTGAGACAATAAGTTCTCGTCCAACACCTTTTAGTCAAGATAATTTTGGAATTGATACAGGAACGGCGATTCACGAATTTTTACACTCATATGCAAAAGGAGGTGGCCATTCATTTGTTTTAGATTGTTATAAAGATTTAAGCAACAAAGAAAATACACAGGTTCCATTTTATTATGATGGGGACGAAACAATATCAGCAAATAAATATTGCGTACGAATTGGACCAGCTGTAATTGATGCTAATGGCGGAATAGCTCCTGATCCAATAAATATTAATAGTATTGCAAAATTGCAATATGGCTGGCTTAAGCCATCTAATATGCTTACAATCAATAATTCCTCTGTATCAAATATTAATTTAAAACCAATTGATTTATTAAGCCCAACAAATGACATACAAATGGTAACAGTACCAATACCAAATACTACAAAAGCATATGTAATAAATTATCGAAGCTCTAATGTTCATAGTGGGCCGGGAATTTATGTTTATTTGATGCCAGATGTGAATAATCTAGTTTACCAAGATCAATATTTGCTTAATATTGCAGGATATTTTGCTGATGAACTTGGGAATCTTTTTTCTGCACCGTTAAAATCAGGGATTGCAGTTATTGATTCAAAAATGAATTTTTCTGTTGAGGTTGTTGGAATTACGCCGACACAAGCAACAATAAGAATAATAAATAGTGTTAATGCGTGCACTCCAAATTGGCAGGCAGGAACTTGGTCAAGTTGTGTGAATGGGCTTCAAACAAGAACTGTTGTTGATACTAATAATTGTGGAATTTTAACAGATAAACCCCCAACATCTCAGACATGTATATCCTCATGTACTGTAACTGATATCTATTCTCAAAAAATTCCTGGTTATGTTTTTTATAATGTTTATATTAAAACGCAAAATCTACCAGCAGAAAATAATTATAAAATAGTAGGAGCTGATTCATGGAATGGAACAGCATTTACTGTTCAAACAAGAAACGCAGATGGTTCTGTTATTTTAAAAGGTAATCAAACCTTTAATAGTGTTGCATCTTCTTATATTGTGGCAAGAAAAAAAACAATTTCATTAACTAATTTGTTTGGAAATGCTGTTTGTAGTTCAATCAATAGTACAAATAATGCAGGCATAAAATATGAAAATAATTTGGCTGATAATTCAGAGCAATCAATCTTAGATGCAATGCAAAGCCAAGTAGCTTCGCTTGCAGATGCCATTGCAAAATTAATTGCACAATTTAAAAAATAATTTCATTTAAATGACACTAAAAATCTCCATAAGTATGGAGTTTTTAGTTGTTTAAAATTTAGTTATTCACAATTGTAAAATGATAAAAAAAGTATTAAGATAAATCATATGGAATTGCAACCAAATCCAAGAAAAAATTTAATAATTGAATTAGATGGAAACCCTTCGACGGGTTCAGGGTCTAGACGATTTGCAAGATACGCTGTAAAAACTAAATTAATTACCCCAGAAGATAAAGATATATCTCTCATTGTGCGACAATATGTTTTAGAATACCTTTTGCCTGAAGATATTGTTTTTGTATCTGAAAAAGCTGTAGCAGTTACTCAATGCAGAAGTTATCATTTAGACAGTATTAAGCCAAGTAAAATGGCAAGGCTTTTATCAAAGTATGTGACCAAAACTCCGATTGGGATTGGTCTTGGAAGTCCACAAACAATGCAACTTGCTATTGAAGAAGTTGGAATTTTGCGTATTTTATTTTCTGCGTTTTTTGGAGTAATTTTTAAACTTTTTGGTATTAAAGGTATTTTTTATATTTTAGCGGGAGATAAAGCTCGTTCAATTGATGGGGCAGTACCTTATGCAATTCCACCCTATAATAAATATGTATCAAAAGGCCCAATTAATGCCAATGAGGTTGCGAAAAAAATATCAGATAGATTGGGCGGAGTAAAAGTAGCTATTGTAGATGCAAATGATATTGGGGTAAATATTCTTGGGTCCACACCCGGCTTGGACCGGAAATTTGTGGCTCGCGCAATCAAAGATAATCCTCTTGGTCAAACTGATGAATGCACTCCAGTTGGTATAATCCGCGAAATCAAAACTTAAATTTTTATGTTTCAAAAATTATTAAATTTAAAAACAGAAAAGGTAAGTATGGCAGCTCTGATTATTTCAGTTGCTTCTTTTTTTAGTTTTTTACTTGGTCTTTTAAGAGATAGATTATTGGCTAGTACTTTTAATGCAAGCAATGAACTTGATGTATATTTTACAGCATTTAGAATTCCAGATTTTGTAGCTATGGTTTTAATGATGGGAGCTATTTCTGTAGCTGTAATTCCAATTTTTACAGATAACTTAAACAAGAATCGCGAGTCTGCCTTTAAATATTTATCAAATTTATTTAATTTATGTTTAATAATTTTAGTTGTAGTTTGTAGTATTTTATTTATTTTTACACCACAACTAATTTCTTTAATTGCTCCAGGATTTTCTTTGGACAAAAAGCAAATCACAGTAGAACTTACAAGGATAATGTTTTTAAGCCCAATATTAATGGGGCTTTCAAATATGATTTCAGCTGTACTCATGGTTTTTAAAAGATTTTTAATTACTGCAATTTCTCCTATTTTATATAATTTGGGAAGCATAATTGGAATATTATTTTTTGTACCTACTATGGGAATTAAGGGTCTAGCTTGGGGGATTATTTTAGGAGCAGTAATGCATTTAGCTATTCAAGTGCCATCATTTCTAAAAACTGGTTTTAAATTTACAAATACATTTAATTTTTTTGATAAAGATTTTTTACTTACAATTAAATTAACTATTCCAAGAGCTATTGGTCTTACTGCTAGTCAAATAAATTTAATTATAATTACTGTTATTGCCTCAACTTTGGTAGCTGGTTCTGTTAGTGTATTTAGTTTAGCCAACGACTTGACAATGCCAATTATTGGTTTAATTGCCATTCCTTTTGCTACTGCTGTTTTCCCAGCTTTGAGCTTAGCTGTGTCTAGAAACGACAAACAAGATTTTTTAGATAAATTTTATTCTGTATTTAGGCAAATTTTATTTTTAATAATTCCAGTTTCAGGACTTTGTTATATTTTAAGAGCTCATTTAGTAAGATTAGTTTTTGGGGCAGGTAGGTTTGATTGGACTTCTACAAAACTTACAGCTGCTTGCTTTGGTATTTTTATGATTTCTTTGTTTGCTCAAGGTTTAATTTTTTTAATTTCTCGAGCTTTTTATGCTAATAAAAGTACAGCAATTCCTGCATTGATAAGCGTTTTTAGTGTTTTGATTTTGACGCCTCTTGCATATTTATTTGTGTGGCTTTTACAATTTTCAAATGCTTTTTCATATGTTACTCAATACATATTAAGGATAGATAGTATGCAAAATTTAGCTGTAATTGGCTTGCCTTTAGCTATTGCAATTGATGTAATTATTCAGTTTATTTTATTATTGGTATTTTTGAAGTTTAAGATAAAAGAAATTAGATACAAAAATTTATTTATATTTTTTGTTAAAGTTTTAGGTGCTACAATTTTGGCTATGGTTGTAGCTTATATTGCGCGTCAGATTTTTGGTGGATTTTTGGGTAGTTCAAGATTTATAATTTTATTATTTCAAACAGCAATTGCTGGAGGTCTTGGATTTTTAAGCTATATGGCAGTAGGTCGCTTTATGAAATTTCCAGAGATTGAATCATTTAGAAACTTTATTTTAAGCCAAGTGGGTTTTTTAAATTTAAAAAAGAAAATTTAGGTAGGGGATTGGAAAATAAAATCACTAGCAGTAGTGTTTTTATTTTGCTTAGAATACTTGACAAGACTTCTTGATTATGCTATAATTAATTTATAGAGATTAAGTGACCAAATCTCTAACTGGTATGTAGCCAGATTGACAAATGGTCGCGCATGGCAAAGAAACTCTCTTGAAAGGAGATATAGCCATGACACGTATTTCGAAGTTGGAAGCTCGTGGATTGATTGGAAACACGGAAGTGTATCAGGTTGCCATGGAGGGTGGTGAAATCGTAGCTCTGAATAGCTACGAAGGATGGCAAGGAAATGCCAGCACCGCGACCAGGGTAATTTGGCTTCATGACCGAGTTGCGGTTAGGACGGTGGCCGTTCATTACGGCGCCAAATTGGTGGTCAAGGAAGACTACCAGAAAGTCCGCGACGAAGCTCGCCGACAAGTCGCCAAGGCTGTAGTGGCTGAGGCATGGTATGCCTCAAATTGTGGCATTATCGAAGGGCTTCGCGAAAAGCTCCTGGACTTGACCGCGACAGGTCAGGCTGTGGAAGAGTTGGATTTTTCCACGGTCGCGGACGAGCGCAACACAGTGGCCAAAATGTTGGCCACCATTCAAAGGGCTCGTGGTTAGTTCTCTCAAAAAAATGGCTAAGTCGGTTTGCCATAAATAACCGACAAAACATGCAGGGCGTCGAGCTTTTGCTTACGACGTCCTGCCCTTCTTTCAAATCATTAGCTCTCTAGTTTAGTGGTTTGAAAGAAGGGAAAAACCTTCATGTTCTTTATAACCCTTGCTGGTTTAACCCCAGCACGCTCAACAGTGCGTCAACTGTAAAGGGAGGATCCTATGAGGATCAATCAACTTCTCGTCGTACGCACGCCTGACACTGCTCTGAACACTGAAGAAATCGATGGCAAGATTTATCGTTTTGCTGTCGTGATTCTTCAACTCGCCGATGGCTCATACACATGGCGAGGTGAGGATCAATTTTTGCCGAAGGCGAGGTTCGTTGCCGTGGCAGAACTGATTTTTGAGGGCGATGATGATGAGTCCGACGAGTGGCCACTAGAAATCGAGCCGATTGCCGTGGATATGAATGGCACTCGCCACTACTTCGGCACACAGGCCGAGTGGGAGGAGTTACCATTCGATGACCACGACGTAAACTGGGCGACGAACCGCCATGGACGGCTGGTGGCCGCTCAGTATCGCGGATAGTTTGCGTAGAAGATGGTGCGGAAACGAGTTGGGGCTCTTGTTTGTTGGATACAAACAAGAGCCATTTTTTTTGCAAAAGTTTTAATTTTTGGAATTTTATGGTATATTAAATAAAATGTTTACCCTGTTAAATAATTTTAAATTTTTATAAACATGTTCTATTTTGTTTATGTTCTAAAATTTGAAAAAGATAAAATGTTTTACACAGGGTATACTAAAAATTTAAAATTAAGACTTGAGGAACATCAAAAAGGTAGAGTTAACTCAACTTGCAAAAGAGGCAAATTTAGCCTTATATATTTTGAGGGTTGTTTAAATCAACAAGATGCAACTCATAGAGAAAAATATCTTAAAACTTATTTAGGTAAAATGTTTTTGAGGAATAGACTCAAGTCTTATTTAACAGGGTGAATCAAGAAAATATAAGAAACTTTAGTATTATTGCGCACATAGACCATGGAAAATCTACTTTGGCAGATAGGCTTTTAGAATTGACTGGAACTATTGATGCCAAAAAAATGATGCCACAGTTTTTAGATTCTATGGATTTGGAAAGAGAGAAGGGAATTACTATAAAACTTAAAGCAATTAGAATGGTATACAAAGTTAAAAACGAAGATCCTTCGACTTCGCTCAGGACACCAAATTTAGAATATATTCTAAATTTGGTGGATACTCCGGGACACGTAGATTTTTCTTATGAAGTTTCGCGTTCAATGGCTGCAGTTGAGGGGGCTGTTTTACTTGTAGATGCCACTCAAGGAATTCAAGCACAAACTTTAGCTAATTTAAATTTAGCAAAAAAACAAGGTTTAAAAATAATTCCTGTTATAAATAAAATTGATTCAGAGCAGGCAAAAGTTAAAGAGACAGAACAGGAAATGGCAACGCTTTTATGGCCAGAAGAACCCTTCGACCAAGCTCAGGGCAAGATTCTAAAAATTTCAGCTAAAACTGGGCAGAATGTTGAGCAAATTTTAAAGGCTGTAATTGAGCAGGTGCCAAGTCCAGAAAATAGCAAGAAGTCCTTCGACTTCGCTCAGGACGAAAAGGCTTTACCTTTTCGGGCGCTCATCTTTGATTCGGATTATGATTCTTTTAAGGGTGTGATTGCTTATGTTCGAGTAATTGATGGTGAAATAAATGATAGAGAAAAAATTGAGCTTATGGCAACTAAAACTCAAGCAGAAGTAAAAGAATTAGGTTACTTAAACCCAACATATTCTGCAAAACAAAAAATTACTGCGGGAGATATTGGATATATTGCAACAGGTATTAAAGAGCCAGGAAAAGTTCGTGCTGGTGACACCATAATTAAGTTTCAAGCTCCAAGCTTCAAGCTCCAAGTAGAACCATTGCCAGGATATTTAGAACCAAAGCCAATGGTTTTTGCTAGTTTATATCCAGAAAATCCCGATGATTTTGATGTGCTTAAAGTTGCCTTAGCTAAATTAAAATTATCAGACCCTTCGTTGGTCTTTGAACCAGAAATGAAAGAAGCTTTGGGTAGGGGATTTAATTGTGGATTTTTAGGAACTTTGCATATTGAAATAATTTCTGAAAGATTAGAGCGAGAATTTGGTTTAACTTTAGTTATTTCAACTCCATCTGTTGTTTATAAAATTTTTGATAAAAAAGATAAAGAAACATTTATTTATTCTGCATCAGATTGGCCAGATCAGTCTTCAATTAACAAAACTGAGGAACCATGGGTTTCTTTAGAAGTTGTGACTCCAATAAATTATATTGGAAAAGTAATGGATATTTTAAAAGATTTAAAAGGCAATTATCTTGAAACAAATTATTTGACTAGTGATCGAGCTGTAATTGTTTTTGAAACTCCTTTAAGGGGAATTATTGCTAATTTATATGATAAAATAAAAACAGTAAGCCAAGGATATGCTTCAATGAGTTATAATATTTTAGGATTTAGACCTGGAAAATTAGTTAAAATGGAAATTTTAGTTGCAAACAAAAAAGAAGAAGCATTCTCTAGAATTGTGTCAGAAGATGAAGCTTTTAGAGATGGTAAAAATTTAGTTGAAAAATTAAAAGAGGTTTTGGTTCCCGAACAATTTTCAATAGCACTTCAGGCTGTAATTGGTGGCAAAATTATTGCTAGAGAAACAGTTTCTGCTCGCAGAAAAGATGTAACAGGATATTTATATGGAGGAGATGTAACTAGAAAAAATAAACTTTTAGATAAACAAAAAAGAGGTAAAAAGTTACTTAAAGAAAAAGGCAGAGTTAATATTCCATCAAAAGCATTTTTAGAAGTTTTCAGAGCATAACAGGCATAAAAAGCCTGTTATTTTTTTTAGTTATACACATAAATATTTGCTTGCATTTTTAAAAGTGGTATAATAATTTAATATAATTAATAATTAAAATTTTATGATGTCTAAAAAGTTTATATTATTTTCTATTTTATTATTAGTTGGTATTTGTTCATCTATATTTTCTAATGTCTCCGCTATGACAGAAGCAGAAAAACAAGCCTTAATCGCTCAAATAACAGCTGAAATTGCTCGACTACAGGCAGAGATAAATGAAAAAATTGCTTCTGGTCAAGGTGGAGTGCAAAACAGTTCTTCTTGGTGTCATACATTTGACATAAGTATGAAATATGGGGATTCTGGTGTAGAAGTATCTGCCCTGCAAAAAGCCTTGCAATTACAAGGATTTTTTTCTTTAACTGATTCAGAAAAAATAGGCTCATTTTTTGGTAAAAATACAACCTCAGCTGTAATTAGTTTTCAGGAAAAATATAAATCAGAAATCTTAACACCCATTGGATTATCTAAGGGCACTGGGACCGTAGCTTCTTTTACAAGGGCTAAATTAAATAAACTTTATGGCTGTAGTAATGTAACTCCTCCTGTCCTAACTAATCTAACTTGCAATCCTAATTGGCAGTGTTCGTCTTGGAAGTCTTGTCTTAATGGCCAACAAACAAGATCTTGTTTTGACTATAATAGTTGTAATGCAAATATTAGCAGACCATCTGAAGTTCAAGCATGTAGTTCAAATACAAATCTAAATGCGAACACAAATCCAAATACGAATGTTGATTTAAACCCAGATTATATTATTGATTTAATCCTACCGCCATCTATCATGCCTATTTCAAATACGAATATAGTTTGTAATTCAAATTGGCAATGTGAAAGTTGGGGTGGTTGTATTAATGGACAAAAAACAAGGTCTTGTATAGATTATAATTATTGTAATAGTAACAATTATTCAAAAATTGAAACTCAAACATGTATTTCTAGTTCAAATACGAATATAGTTTGTAATTCAAATTGGCAATGTGAAAGTTGGGGTGGTTGTATTAATGGACAAAAAACAAGGTCTTGTATAGATTATAATTATTGTAATAGTAACAATTATTCAAAAATTGAAACTCAAACATGTAGTTTTAGTCCGTTAGAATCTATTTGTTATCCAAATTGGCAAACAGGTGTATGGTCTGTATGTGCAAATTATCAACAAACTAGAACAGTTACTGATTTAAATTATTGTGGAACTTTAACTAATAAACCTTTAGAAATTCAAAGCTGTTGTTCTTCTAATTGGATTTGTAGTGATTGGTCAGCATGTATTTCAGATCAACAATTAAGAAGCTGTTATGATGCTAACAGGTGTAGTATTGCAACAGATCGTCCAACAACTCAACAACCTTGCACTTGCCTACCAAATTGGCAATGTGATGACTGGAGTGGTTGTTATGAAGATTCACAAACTCAAAACGGAAGGCAAGATAGAAATTGTTATGATACAAATTCTTGTGGTATAGAAGACGGACAACCTATTACAACTCAATCTTGTTGTATTTCGAATTGGCAATGTGAAAATTGGGGACAGTGTTATAATGGTAATAGGGAAAGAAATTGTACTGATGTAAATTATTGTTCGACTCCAAATAACGAGCCAGAAGTTCAACAGTCTTGTATTAATGCAAAAATTGATATTAAAGCCAATGGTTCTGATGATTCAATAAGCCTTCCTGCAGGATCTCCGATAGTAGTTAATTTAACATGGTCATCTGTTGGAAATGTTTTTTCATGTAGAGCATATCAAAACTGGTCTGGTAGTAAAGAAGCTTCTGGGTCTGAATATACCTCATCATATAATTCACCTTTATTAGGAACATATATTTATCAAATTTCTTGTGCGTATAATGATGAATATGGCGTAAGGGGATCAGTATCAGATAGTGTTACAGTAAACTATATTGAGCCAAGCTTAACGATGAGTATAAATGGCTCATATTTTGGACCAGTTCAAATTTATAGTGGAAATGCAGTGGCTATTTCATGGAAAGCTGAAAATGCAATTTCTTGTACTGCTTCTGGTGATTGGTCGGGTAATAAATTAATTGTTGGTACAGAATATACGCCTATAATTAATTCATCAAAAATATATACCTTAACTTGTCAAGATATTGTAGGTAATAAAAAATCAATTAGTATTAATGTTAATGTTATAGAAAGAGCAAGTATTAAAGCTAATAATTCTTCTGATGCTATTACAATAAGCCCGGGTTCAGTTAATATACAATGGACTAGTGATGCTAATTATTGCAATGCTTCAGGAAACAGTCTTTGGCATGGTTATAAATCATATAGTGGTAGTGTAAATATTTATATATATTCTCCAGAAACATATTTATTTAGAATTGATTGTAGCAACGGATATTCAGATAGTATTCAAGTTACGGTTACTGAATAATTGATTTGCTAATTTATATATAAAACAAAATTCGCAAATTAAAAGCGAATTTTGTTTTATATTACTTCATTGTATTATTTGCCTTGTTTTATAAAATTTTTTATGATATAATATAAATATTATCGCGCCTTGGAGAAACAGTATCTCGGGGGTCTCATAGAGCTACAAGGTTCCTGTGACCGCGAGCGGTAACGCTCGATGGAAAAATTCCTTAAACTGCTGGAAACCCATTAAGTTTTTCTTGCTACAACGCAATTCGAAAGAATAATCGTGAATGCAAAAAAAAGAAAAAATTTGGCAATCAGCATCCAAACTTTACAAAAGGTAGAGGAGGTTCAGAGACTATAATAGGAATCACCTTTTAAAGGTGAGTGGTATAGTCCATTCTTTTTAGAAATAAAAAGTACTTCAAAGAAGCCCCAGTTCTCCGTGCAACTCGGAGAGGCGCAACATACATTGCTTTATTTGTGGATAAACGTTATAATAAATTAATTATTATATACCCCTATCCAATGGTAAATGTTTTAGCAAAGAATAAAGCACAATTATTAAGAATAGAAGGTAAAAGTATAAGTGAAATTTCTGAAAAATTAAATATACCTCGAAGTACGATTGGTATTTGGTGTAGAAATATAAAATTAGGGAAAAGGCAAATTGAAAGACTGGAAAAAAGGCAAAAATCAGGTAGTTATAAAGGTAGAATGATATTTTTAGAGAGATTAAGATCAAGAAGATTGCTCGAATCAAGGTTATTGCGAATAGAAGGTATTAAGGAAATTGGAATTATTAGCAAACGAGATTTATTTATTTCAGGGTTAGCATTTTATATAAGTGAGGGTTCGACCTCTGATTGTGGCGAGGAAGTAAGTTTTACTAATTCCGATTACAGAACTATTCTTTTTATGAAAAAATGGTTTTGGGAAATTTGTGGAATTTCTAATGACAGATTTGCCATCCAAATTAGAATAAATAATGTTTATAGAAATAAAATTAAAAAAATTGAAAAATATTGGTCAGAAATAACAAATATTCCTTTGTGTCAATTTACAAAAACGATTTTGATTAAGAGTAAATTAAACAAAATTTATCCAAAAAATAGTGTTTATTATGGAACTATTCGATTAAAAATAAAAAAAGGAACTAAATTAAGAAGAAAAATTAATGGTTGGGTAGAGGGATTGTTAGAAAATTAAATTGCCGGCGTAGCTCAGTGGTAGAGCGAAGGAATCATAAACCTTAGGTCACTGGTTCAATCCCAGTCGTCGGCACAAGGATTGAAAATATAAAAAATATATAGTATTGTATATATAGTATAAAAATGCGGGCATAGTCCAGCCTGGTTTAAGACGCCTCCCTGTCACGGAGGAGATCAGGGGTTCAAATCCCCTTGCCCGCGCCATGTAATAAGATTTTTATCACTCGTTAGGGTCGATATCTCGTCTTCAAAATGGTACCAATCTTAATCGGTTGATATTATCTTAAATATAGATGCCAAAATTTATTTTTTTCTTGTTGCTTTTAATTCTTATATTTTTGTCACTACCGCTTGTAGGTTATTTATTAAATTTGATTATTGGGTATCTTCCGCCTAGTTCTTCTGTTGTGTATAATGCCATAATTTATAATAAAAAATTACAAGATCGAATCAATTTGGATGCCTTGAGTCACCAAGACCCAACGATTTGTGATAGACTTCCAGAATCTATTCCGGACGTGCTTCCTAGAGAGGGATGTTATTATTTCGTTGCGCGTTCATTAAAATTAAATAATTATTCACTGTGTGAATCTTTATTATCTAATGATAATCCTTATTATTCTAGCTTTGTAGAAAAATGCTTAACCCAAACAGCGTTAGATATGAAAAATATAATCCCTTGTGATAGGTTGCAAACACTGCAGACATTTGTACCTGTTCCGCCGAAAGCAACTGAATATAAGCAAGTTGAGGAGGTTACAATAGCTACAGAGTATGGAACAAAGCAACCAGAATTTGGTTTTTGGTGTTATTATGAATACGGAAGAAAATATAAAGACACAACTATATGTAATAATATTAAAGATGAAAATACAAAAAATAAGTGTTTTACTAGATTAAGTTCTTATATGAAATAATTTTGTGGACTAGAAGGTTCTCAAATTAAAACTAAAATTATATCCATCTAAATCTTCATAATGTTCCAGCTAATAGTTCTGAACGCATCCAATAACGGGGCTTTTTAAAAATCACTTTTTCAAAGTGGTTTTTTGTTAGTTATTCTGATTGGTTCTTGGTTGTGCATGCTCCATTGGTCAACAGACTGATGGAGCTTTTTTAATTTTTATAATTTAAATATATAAATAAATTTAAAATGAATCTGCTCCACTATTCCTTATAATGATAGAATGGTCTGGTTATCATATGATAACTAAGAGTGTTAGAATTGCAAAAGATATTAACAAATCTATTCCACGAAATCGTAGAATAGTATTTATGCAGATTCATACCTATCTACTTATAGATGGTTTTTTGGTTACTTGACATAATTTAGTTTGTGATATAATATACAGGGAGTTGTTTGCTAGGTGAATAAGAATGAAAACCAAAGAAAGGAGCCAGAAATGGCAATCAACAGACGAATGCACAAGCCTTGCAATCCGACGACATTTCAGGAGTTGAAGAAGTCGCCTATGTGGCGACAAGCGCTCCGCCTGCTTGCGCGAACTGGCAAGATCGTCATGGTGGCGGAAGGCGAAGCCTGCATGGGCAGTTATAGCGCTGTGGTTCTGACTGGAAAAGGATTTCAACTCGAGCGAGGCGCGTCGGGAATGACCGCCGCTTATAGCACGAGGAAACCCGAACATACCCCGATCAGGACGACCAAAGAAGTCGTTAAGATGGCGCTCAATTGTAGCGCGCCAATGTCAGATGACCCTCCCGGTACTCCTACGCCAACGGAAGGCGAAATCGTCGCGAATTTACTTCGTGAGATCGAGAAGATTCGCAAAGAATAGGAAGGAGTAGCACGTAGTTGCGAACAGCACTCCGACATCCATAAGTCCTCGTCGTTTCCACGGCGAGGCTTTTTTATTTTATATTTTGATTGGTTTCACTAATGAGAAATTCTCCCAGAACCAAGTTCTAACTGCATCCCGGCGCACACCAAATTTTTTATCACCTGTCAGGGTTGATATCTCGTTTTGGTTGAGTTGTTTAAATCTGTCTGAATATTTATGCGTACATTATTATTCGGGTGGTTTTTTGTTGACTGTACTGTAATAAATTTATGTATAAAACGGCATCATTGTAATAAGCAAAAGGCCGAAAAAAAATATAATATAAATTAAAACAGTAAGAATTAAAAATATGACAACAGTAATTAATACCCCACCAAATAATACAGAGGACTCGGGGTCAAATTTAGTAGCAGTCCTCATTTTAGTAATTATAATTATTGCAGGAGCTGTGTTGTTTTATATATATGGCTTGCCAATGATTCAGAATTATCAGAATCCAACCGACACCACAAACATTAATGTTACAATCCCTCCGACTCCTGAAATCCCTGTAACTCCAACAACCCCTTAGCTATAGAAATAATAAAATTAAATTAATAAAATTATGTTTTTAGAAATTGGAATTATATTAATAGTACTCTGGCTTCTTGGCTTCACATTTTATCCGCTCGGTGGTTTAATCCATATAATTTTAGTTATTGCGGTTATTGCAATTATCTGGCACTTTATTACAGGAAAGAAAATTTTGTAAAAAATAATAATTAAATTAAAAAATATGAATAAAAATTTATTAATAATTTTAATAGTTGTAGGAGTGTTGGTGCTTACAGGGATTGGTTTTGCATTGTGGAGTAATTATAATTCTTTTCAAGTTGTAGATCAAAATGAAAATCAAGAAATAACAAATGTGCCAAATCAAAATACAGCTCAACCTCAGGTTAGCCTACCAACTGTTTTGACAGATTCAAAAACTTCTCCATATATCTCAACAGTAGTTGTAAGTGGAACAGTCAATCCAAATGGAGCTATAACAACTTATTGGTATGAATATGGGCAGACTTCGTCATTGGGCTTAAAAACAAGCTCTTACTTAGTTGGTTCAGGTTACACAAATTTTTATACACCAGCATATATTACAGGCTTACTTTCTAATACAGATTACTATTTTAGATTAAATGCCAATAATTTAGTTGGAACAGTAAATGGCCAAATTTATACTTTTAAGACCAATAATACACCACCTCCAAGTGGAATTGCTCCAACAATCAACACATCGCAAGCTACAAACATTGAAAAGACAACTGTAAATTTAAATGGTCAAATTAATCCTAATAATTCAATAACAACGTATTGGTTTGAATATGGGACAACTTCAAATTTAGGTATAGTTACATCATTCCAAACATCTAATAATAGCAATTCTTTATTAAATGTTTTGGCTTCTGTATCTGGTTTGCAACCTGCTACTAAATATTATTTTCGCGTTAATGCACAAAATCAGTTTGGAACTGTAAATGGCCAAATTTTAAATTTTACAACTAATGGCCCAGCCGATGCAACTGCCCCAACAGTTAAAAGTAATTCGGTTACTGCTATAACCAGTTCATCTGCAAAACTAAATGCCAGCGTTAATCCTAATGGAGCTGCAACAACATATTGGTATGAATATAGTACCAACTCTTTACTTTCTTTGTTGTCTAGTACTCTAGAACAATCTTTAAATGGTAATTCCTCTGCATTCAATGTATCTGTAGATGTAAAAAATTTAACTAGTAATACAAAGTATTATGTTAGGATAGTTGCAAATAATCAGTATGGAACAGTTCGTGGTGAGATTGTATCATTTACCACAAAAAAATAATTGTCATTGTAAAAACCACCTTTTAATATTGGTGGTTTTTTGGTATAGTAAAAATACTTTAATTAAAAAAAATAAAAAATGAATAAAAATAATTCTTTAGCAAAAAAGGCATTAGATTACCACAAAAAACTTAATGGAAAAATTGGAGTTTTCTCTAAAGCTCCTTTAAAATCGCCAGATGATTTAAAACTTTGTTATACGCCCGGTGTTGGAGCTGTAAGCTCATATTTAGCAACTCACAAAAATAAAGTAAGTGAATATACAATAAAAAAGAATGCAGTTGCTGTAATTTCAGATGGATCTGCAGTTTTGGGTTTGGGGAATATTGGTGTTGAAGGTGCTTTGCCAGTAATGGAAGGCAAAGCAATGATTTTTAAAGAATTTGCTAATATTGATGCATTTCCAATTGTTTTAGATACTCAAGATGTTGAGGAAATTATCAAAACCATAAAACATATAGCACCTGTATTTGGGGCAATTAATCTTGAAGATATTTCTGCTCCAAGATGTTTTGAGATTGAAAGAAGGCTTCAAGATATGTTAGATATTTTTATATTGCATGATGATCAGCATGCAACTGCAATTGTGGTATTGGCAGGTTTAATAAATGCATTTTTAGTTGCAAAGAAAGATTTAAAAAAGAGCTCAATTGTTATAATTGGTGCTGGATCAGCAGGAACTGCTGTAACAAAATTATTACATGCTTATGGAGTAAGAAATATTATTGTTGTTGACAAGGATGGTATTTTATCTAAATGTAGGGGGGTTTTACTGCCATATCAAAAGGAATTAGCAGAAATTTCAAATAAAAATTGCAAAGAAGGTTTATTGCAAGATGCATTAATTGGAGCTGATGCTGCTGTTGGTTTATCAGCTCCAAATATTATAAAACCAGAGTATATAAAAACAATGAACAATAAACCAATTATTTTTGCATTAGCTAACCCTGTGCCAGAAATAATGCCAGATATTGCAAAAAAAGCAGGGGCATTTATTGTTGCCACTGGTAGATCAGATTTTAAAAACCAAGTAAATAATGCTTTAGTTTTTCCAGGGATTTTTAGAGGTGCTTTGGATAATAAAGTTAAAAAAATTACTGATAAAATGCAAATTAGTGTTTCTTTAAGGCTAGCTGAAATTGTTAAACATCCAAGTATAAATAGAATTATACCATCAATTTTTGATGCAAATGTGGTTAAAATAATTTCCCAAAGTTTTAAAAAATAAATTGCTAATTAATCGTAATATATCTACTGCTTTTAATTTAATCAAATATTTGTTAAACTTATAATATGAAAATAAAAAACATAGAAAAAGCTTCAAACCGAATTAAACAAGCTGTTAAAAATAGTGAGAAAATTATATTATACGGAGATTCTGATTTAGATGGTATTGGTTCGGCTGTAATTTTAGGTGAAGCTATTAAAAATTTGGGTGGAAAAATTGATTGTGTATTTTTTCCAGATAGGGAAAAAGATGGATATGGCTTAAATTTAAATGCCTTAGAAATTTTAAAAGAAAAAGCACCAGCTCTTCTAATCACACTAGACCTTGGAATTGGAAATGTTGCTGGAGTAGAGGTTGCAAAAAAATATAATTTAGATGTAATGATTGTGGATCACCACGAGCCGTTAGATGAAGTGCCAGATGCTAAAATTATTGTTGATCCAAAACAAAAAGATGACCCATATCCATTTAAAGGCTTAGCAAATGTTGGAGTCACATTTCGCCTTGCAGAAGAAATGCTTGGTGAAAATATGTCTTTAAACACTAAAAAAAGTCTTTTAGAACTTACAGCACTGGCCACAATAGCTGATATGGTTCCACAAATTGATGAAAATAAGTATTTTATTGAAGAAGGTTTGAGATCTTTAAAAAATACCTTTCGTCCAGGATTAAAAGCTTTGTTAACTATTTTGGGCGAGGGTCAGGTATTTGCTGGTGGAATATTAAAATTTATTTCTGCTTTAAATTCTGCGGAATCCCTTGGATTTGAAAATGAATCATATTCTTTATTAACAAGCTCATCTGATAAAGAGTGTTATACCTTAGCTCAAGAATTAGTTAACAAAACCCAAGCAAAACAGCACAGAATTAAAGAAATTTGTGATGAAATAGAAAGACGTATTTTACGAAAATCAGATGAGCCAGTTATTTTTGAGGGCGATGCTTCATGGCGCTTGACCTTAGCTGGAGCTGTAGCCTCTGTTATTTGTAATAAATATGCCAAACCAACTTTTATTTTTAGAAAAGGTACTGATGTGTGTTGTGGTTCTGTTAGAAATCCCGAAGGTACAGATTCAGTATCTGCTATGAAAACCTGTGCAGATTTTTTAATAACTTTTGGGGGTCACACTTTAGCATCTGGATTTAGAGTTAAAACAAAAGATTTAGAAAAATTTAGAACAAGGTTAAACAAATACTTTTTAAAGTAGTATAATTGTCATTGCGAGGAGGTCGCAAAACCCAAAGGGTACCCCGAAGCAATCTAGAGTAAGTGCTTGAACTCTGGATTGCCACGGGCATTGCTATGCCCTCGCAATGACAGGTGTGTTTGTTTGTTTTTTAGATTTGTGATATTATAATTTAAATAAATATTATGAGCAAAAAACAACAGTTTTTAGAAGAGCATAATAGATTATCTTCTCCTGAACTTAGGGCAGATTTAACAATGCTCACTCATTTTCGTGAAGATAAAATTAATATTTTTAAAAATGATGATTGGGATTTAGATAGGTTGCGAAGACCTTTTATTATGTGGTTGACTTCTTTGTCAGATATAAAAAAAGAAGAATTAAAAATAGAAGAACAAAAAAGATTAATTAGTTAATCGGAGTAATCACGAATATACAAATATAAAATAATATACAAATATACGAAAACGTTATTTGTATATTTGCGAAAATTTGTATATTAGCGACTACTCCAAAAAAAATGACGAACGTAGAAATTAAAAAATATATTGCGGAAGCAGTTGGAACAATGGCATTAACCCTTGTTGTGACTCTTTCCTTAGCTGGAAAATTTCCAGTTTCAACACCAGTTTTAGCTGGTTTAACATTAGCATTATTTGTATATACAATAGGTCATATTTCTGGATCTCATATTAATCCTGCAGTTACTATTGGAGCTTGGTCAATTAAAAAGATTTCAAATAAAGATGCAATTGCTTACATTATCTCCCAATTTTTTGGAGCAGCGGTTGCTATAATTATTGTGACAGCATGTAAGATTGAATTTGCACAAATGGAGTTATCAAATACATCATTGTTGGTAGGGTTTGCTGAACTGCTAGGAACAGCATTTTTTGCTTTTGGGATTGCTTCTGTGATTTATGGAAAAACCCCAAAAGACATTTCAGGTGTTGTAATTGGTGCATCATTATTTTTTGGAATAGCAATTTCAGCATTACTTGGAGCTAGTGGTATTTTAAATCCAGCAGTTGCTTTTGGAATTAAATCATTTGGATTTATGTATGTTTTAGGACCTGTAATTGGGTCTGTATTAGGAATGCAAGCATACAAATATCTTTCAGAATAATCAAAATTTTAAACAAATAAACAAGTCGTGGTAGTCCGAAGGACCCCACGACTTTTTGTTAGCACAACAATCGAAGCAGATTAACGATGTGCGCAATTGCTCCGATGAAAATGCTTGAGCATCTTCAAGAATTTTTCTGAGTTTTTCACCTTGAAGATGACAATCTCGAGGCGCTGCAGTTTCGACGCGCGAAACTTGGCGACATTCAACTTCGAGACGTAAACGACATATGCCAGATCTTCGGCATACTCCTTGGCGCAGTTTTTGAAAACGCGGCGAAGAACATGGCCCAGCGTGGTTTCTTCAGGGAGGATATCTATTGGCAATACGTCATTGGGAAATATGCTTTCTCCCAACTCGTCTTTCAGATAGATATCTCGCTCATAACGCAGATCGCCGTCGTGTTCATAATCTACTGGCAAGTAGAGCGCCTCTTGCGAGATCACGGAAATTCGCGCATCCGTTTTTGCGTCGGGCCATTCCTCCTCTCCGAACAGTAGGTCATTAACGAAGCGGAACTGACGGCGGATTTGTTCTAACGACATTTTATACACTCCTAGCAGCGTCTCGCTGCAAAAAGGAATGCCCAGCGTCTCGCTATAGGCCAGTTGAAAAACAAGCACCGAAGCATTCGGCACTACTATACTTATCATATAGCATATTATTCTTATTGTCAAGGTTGCGGGAACATTTTTGTTTTGGTATGATTAAACATTGTTTATATAATAAATTTAAAATAAAATATAAAAATATGCCAAGATTTACAATAATTGAAACTGCCAAACATATTGGCGAAAAAGTGAAGGTGTCAGGCTGGGTTGATACAGTTCGAGCTCACGGTAAAGTTTTGTTTGTTGATTTAAGAGATAGAAGTGGAATTTTGCAGATTGTTTTTATTCCCTCAAATAAAGAAGTTTATGAAATGGCAAATGAAGTTAGGCCAGAGTGGGTTGTAGAAATTGAAGGCCAGATAGTGAAAAGACCAGAAAGCATGATAAATCCAAAACTTGAGTCAGGGAGCGTAGAAATGTTAGCTGATTCTTTAAAGATTTTAGCGAAATCTGAAACATTGCCTTTTTCAATTGAAGATTCGGGTTATGAAATTGGAGAAGAGATAAGGATGAAATATAGATATTTAGATTTGCGAAGACAAAGATTAAAAAATAATCTTATTGTAAGACATAAAGTTTCAAAATTTGCTAGAGACTTTTTATCAGCAGAAGGATTTATAGAAGTTGAAACCCCATATTTAACAAAATCTACCCCTGAAGGTTCTCGTGATTTTATTGTTCCATCAAGATTGCAACAAGGAAAGTTTTATGCTCTCCCACAATCTCCTCAACAATATAAACAACTTTTAATGGTTGCAGGTATTGAAAAATATTATCAATTAGCTAGGTGTTTTAGAGATGAAGACGCAAGAGGTAATAGGCAATATGAACATACTCAAATTGATATTGAAATGAGTTTTGTAAAACAAGAAGATGTTATGGAATTATATGAAAGGTTTTTGATTAAACTTGTTGAAAATTTATTTCCAGATAAAAAAATTCAAGAAATACCGTTTCCAAGAATAACTTATCAAGAATCAATGGAAAAATATAATTCTGATAAACCCGATATTAGAAATGATAAAAATGATCCAAATCTTTTGGCGTTTCTTTGGGTGGTAGATTTTCCTTTCTTTGAAAAATCTGATGATGGAGGTTGGACATTTACACATAATCCATTTTCTGCTCCAAAACCAGAATTTATGAGTGATTTATTGCAAAAAAATAATATTGAGAAAATCTTAACTACTCAGTATGATGTTGTTTTAAACGGCGTTGAAGCTGGGGGAGGAAGTATTAGAAATCATACTCCAGAAGCTTTAAAAAAAGTTTTTGAGATAATGGGACATAAAGATGAAGATATTAAAGAACAATTTGGTCATATGCTGGAAGCTTTTAGTTTTGGGGCACCACCTCATGGTGGGATTGGTTCGGGTATCGACAGATTGATTTCACTTTTAATAGGCGAACCAGACATACGAGAGGTTATAGCATTTCCAAAGACTGGAGATGGTAGAGATTTTATGATGCAAGCTCCTTCAGAAGTTTCTGATAAGCAATTAAAAGAATTAGGCATTAGCATTGCTAAAAAAGTAGATGACAAGATTGTAAAGAAAAATGAGAAAAAGGTTGTAACAAAGAAAAAAAATGAAATTTAGAAAATTTTTAGACAATTTTGTTTTGGTTTTTGCCTTAATTTCTTTTTTCGGGTTTTTTTTAATTTTTACTCAGATTTTTTCTGGTAATTTAGAGAAATTTGTTTTAGGAAAAAATGCATATAGCGTTAGTAATATTTCTACAAGTCTAGAAATTTTTACAATTAATACAGAATCAGCATATTTGCAGGAGTTAAATGATTCAAATGAGAAAGTTTTATTTACAAAAAATGAGAATAAAGTTTTACCAATTGCCAGTTTAACTAAACTTGTTTCAGCAATGATTGTTATAGATAATATTAAACTTGATGAAAAAATTATAATTACCAAAGACATTGAAGATTGGCAGGAAATTAAGACAATAAAGAGCGGTGAAGTTTTTACTGCAGGAAATTTGTTAAAAACATCTTTAATTGAGTCAAATAATTCTGCAATAATTGCTTTATCAGACATCATTGGTCAAGAAAAATTTGTAGAATTAATGAATATTAAAGCTAAAGAAATTGGTTTAGCTGAAACAAGATTTTTTAATGAAACTGGCCTTGATTTAAAAGTAAATGATATTTATGAAAGTAATTATTCTACTGCAAAAGATCTAGCAAGATTAGTAAAATATATACTACAAAATTATCCTGAGATTTTTGAGATAACAAAAGAAAAAGACATTTTATTACCTGTCTCGCCGAAGCTCGCAAGCGAAGGCGGATGCGACGTAAATAATGAAAACTGCCGTGTAGTAAAAAATACAAATAAATTACTTATTAGTGATAATCTTGGGAATAGAATTTTGGGTGGCAAGACTGGGGAAACTAAAATCGCTGGTGGTTGTTTATTACTTGTATTAAACTCTAAAAATAATGAAGATATTTTAATTAGTGTTGTATTAAATTCTCAAAATAGATTTATAGATACAGAAAAAATAATAAATAAATATGGAGATTAAAAAAAGATTAGTAATTTTATTTTGTATTCTATTTTTTTTATTTATAATTTTAGTTGTAACAAAAATTTTTTACAAAAATAAATTTGAAAATAGAGAAGCTATGCCTGTTGTTAAAGAAGTTATTGTTGATATAAAACCAGTATTTAATCCTTTAAAATTAGATTGGCAGGAAAGCACAGGTTCAGCTGAATTTGAAGCACGCGATTCGCATGGACTGGTGGCTTTTAAAAATAAATTATGGGTGATGGGTGGATTAAACGGTAATTGTTGTGTACAAAAACTAGGGCTTGTAGATTATGAAAAAGCCCCTCATTTTTTAGATGTCTGGAGTTCAGAAGATGGTAAAATTTGGAAATTAGAAAATGCATCTGCTCCTTGGGGAAAAAGAAGATCAATACAGGTTGTAGAATTTAAAAATAAATTATTTTTATTGGGTGGGTGGGGTCCAGAAATTGGATATAAAAATGATATTTGGACATCAGAGGATGGTATAAATTGGAAACTGGAAAAAGAAAATGCAGAGTGGTCTAAGCGCGAGGGGCATACTGCTTTAGTCTTTGATAATAAGATTTGGGTAATTGGAGGCGTCACTTATGATAGTCATAAATTAACAAACGATGTTTGGTCTTCTGAAGATGGAATTTTTTGGCAAAAAGCTACTGATAATGCTGGCTTTGAATTAAGATGGGATCACGTAGCCTTAGCTTTTAATAATAAACTTTGGGTAATTGGCGGAATGGGTTTTGATAATAAAGTTTTTAATGATGTTTGGAGCTCAGAAGATGGCATTGTTTGGAAGCAAGAAGTTGCAAGCGCACCTTTTGCTTCAAGGCAAGGAGGCGGACTGGTAGAATTTGAAAATAAATTATGGCTTATTTCAAGGTTAAATGCTGATATTTATGGTGCCGGAGTAAACGATGTTTGGTTTTCTGATAATGGAATAAATTGGCAAAAAACAGAAACCGATCCAGAATGGTCGGGGCGTGAAGATGTAGGAGTAGCTGTTTTTAAAAATAAAATCTGGGTAGTAGGCGGAATGGATAAAGATTTTGTTTGGGAAAATGACGTCTGGTCTAGTAAATAATTTTTGTAAAAAAAAGAAGGGCAGCCAGTTCGCTGGTTGCCCACGGCACGGAGCATCGTCGCATTACGTGAAGCGACGATCTCGCCTCCGCAACACCACGGTGTCGCGAATCGGTATCACATGCCCAAGAATCACGATTCCTTTCTGAAAACCGAACTCGCTCATGATGAGCGACCCCAGCCACTCGGAGCAGTTTTCTAATCGGAGTTCGTCTCCTGCCAGATCCTGCTCGGCCAGTTTCAGTGCCCTCGTGGGATTTCCTTCCCCACGATAGCTCATCGAGGGTTTTCGCCCTCGAGTCGCACGCCATCGGGCGTGCCAGACAACGAGCGCGGGGTTATCTTGGTTGACAACCCGCCTCATGACCTGCTTCAGCTGGCGATTCGGAATCATCGAAATGAACATTGTTGTCCTTTCTGAAAACTATTCGGATTGAGGGGTTAACGCACCATACTTATATATTTTAATTATATCATATTAATCTAACATTGTCAATAGTAAAATATAAAAATTATGACGCAACTAACATTTAGCGTAATTAAAGTTTTGGGCATTTCATCGATTGCTTCTGCAATTGCTATTTTGTGGGCACCTATTTTGATTAATTTTTTGTATAAACATAAATTATGGAAAAAATCTGCTCGCATTAAAGCTATTTCAGGAGAAGATGCAGTTATTTTTAATTCGCTTCACAAAGAGAAAGAAGTTGGTACTCCAAGATTTGGTGGCCTTTTAATTTGGGTTACTACAATAGTTGTTGTGTTGTTGTTTTATTTTATTTCTTTAATTTTTCCTCAAGCATCTAGCTTAAATTTCTTGTCTCGTAGTCAAACATGGCTTCCATTATTTACTTTGCTTTTTGCTTCTTTGTTAGGACTTTTTGATGATATTTCTGTTGTTTCTAATATTGGAAAATATATTGGAGGAGGAATGTCTTTTAAAAAACGTATTTTAATGGTGACTTTAATTGGTTTAGTTGGCGCCTTGTGGTTTTATTATAAACTTGGATGGGATACAATTTATATGCCGTTTTATGGAAATTTGCCTATTGGAATTTTATATATCCCATTTTTTATTATTGTGATGATTGCTTGTTGGTCAGGTGGAGTAATTGATGGAATAGATGGCTTAGCTGGGGGAAGTTTTGCATCAATATTTGGAGCTTTTGCAGTTATTGCATTTGCACAAGGTAAGGTTGATTTAGCAACTTTCTGTTTAGTGATTACTGGTACGCTTTTTGCTTTTTTATGGTTTAATATCCCACCTGCACGTTTTTATATGTCAGAGTCTGGGTCTTTGGGGCTTACTGCCGTACTATCAGTTGTAGCATTTCTAACTGATTCAGTATTTGTTTTGCCAATAATCGCAGGACTTTTAGTACTTGAGTCTGGGTCAGTTATTGTTCAATTATTATCTAAAAAGTTTCGTAAAAAGAAAATATTTTTATCCACTCCAATACATCATCACTTTGAAGCAATTGGTTGGTCGTCATCTAAAGTAACAATGAGAGCTTGGATTGTGGGCATAGCTTTAGCAATTCTTGGAGTTGCTATTAGGCTGGTGGGGTAAAAATTTGACTTTTGCTATTATTTTGTTACTATAAATTATATGAAAATAAAGTTTTCCTTCCATGCAATAGAGAGAATAAAAGAAAGAGGCATTGAAAAGAGTATTATTTTTGATGCGATAGCCTCGCCCGACAAAATGGAAACTTCTAGTGTGAAAAGTGATAGATTTTTATTCAAAAAAATTTATTTTAATTTACAACATAAAAGAGATCATCTTTTAATAATAGTTTGTGAAAAAGAAGAGGATGTTTTAAAAGTTATTACAATTATCGACACCTCAAAAATAAGCAAACATTTCTAATTATGGCAAAAACAAATATAAAATATGATAAAGAAGCAAAAATCTTGAGCATTCGTGTGAGTGATAAAAAAAGCGTTGATTCTGACGCAAAAGGAAATGTTGTGATTGATTATGATAAAAATGGAAATGTGGTAAATATTGATGTTATGAAAATAAGTTTGGATGAATTTTCCAAAATTGAATCCGCCTGTGCTCAAATATAAAAATTAGTGATTGTCAAAGTACAAAAACGTCAAAAAAAGGCGTTTTTATTTTGCACAAGTTTTGTGATTCCTCAAGGGGCCGATTGGTTTCTTCCTGCGGGAAGATACTAGTCGACCTCATTTTATTTATAAAAAATATACTGGGCTCTTGCAAAAAAGAAATATATTTGGTATACTCTAACAATAAATCACAAATCCAAAATTACAAATCACAAACAATATCTAATTTAGAATTTTAAATTTCGTTAGTTGGAATTTGTTTGGAATTTGATATTTGTAATTTGGAATTTCAGCTGTGGCAGTTCCAAAAAATAATCATACAAAGTCACATAGAAATAGAAGAAGAATGCATTTGTTTATAAAACCTACTGCATTATCTGTATGTCCAAAATGTAAAAAAGCATTAAGACCACATACAGCTTGTTTAAGTTGTGGTTTTTATAAAGGAATGGAAGTATTAGATGTTTTCAAGAAATTAACTAAAAAAGAACAAAAAGCAAAACAAAAAGAAATTAAAACAGCAGAAAAGAAAGGCGGAAAAAAAGACGAAATGAGTATGGAAAAAATGTCCAAGAAATAAAATTTATTAATTTAAATTTTAATTATGGCAAGTAGGCACTTATCACGTTCAATAGTTATGCAAAGCTTGTATGAGTGGGATTTTTATAATAAGTTAAAACAGCCTTTGGAAGAAGTAGCAGAAAGAAACGTCAAAGATTTTGGTCCTGGGCTTGAAGATCAATCACTGGTTTGGGAATTAGTCAGCGGAGTACAAAAACATTTGCCAGAAATAGATAAAATCATTGAAAAAGCAGCTCCAGAATGGCCAATAGCACAAATACCGATTATTGATAGAAATGTGTTAAGAATCGGGCTTTATGAGCTTTTGTACGCAGACAAGGCGCAAGTTCCACCAAAAGTCGCAATTAATGAAGCAATTGAGCTGGCAAAGACATTTTCTGGAAAAATTTCTGGAAAGTTTGTAAATGGAGTTTTAGGAACTGTATATAAACAACTTGAGCAAAAGGAGTAATCACGAATATACGAATACAAAAGAATATACAAATAACGAATTACAGTTTGTATATTTGTAAAAATTTGTATATTCGCGACTACTCCAAAAAAATGAAGGACTTTTCAATATTAGAAAATAAATTAGGCTTACATTTTAAAAACAAAGACTTATTAACTCAAGCATTTGTACATAGATCTTATTTAAATGAAAATCCAGATTTGAATTTGGGTCATAATGAAAGATTAGAATTTTTAGGAGATGCAGTTTTAGAACTTATTGTTACAAAATATTTATATAATAAATTTCCAGACAAACCAGAAGGGGAGCTTACAAATTGGAGAGCAGCGCTAGTTAATGCAAAAATGCTTACAAAAATTGCAGAGCAAATTGGATTAAATGATTTTCTTTTATTGTCTCGCGGAGAGGCAAAAGAAGGAGGAAAGGCCAGGCAATATATATTGGCAAACACATTTGAAGCTTTGATAGGATCTATTTATCTTGACCTTGGATATGACAAAGCTGATGAATTTATAAATAAAAATTTAATCTTCCATTTGTCTGATATTATAGAAAATAAACTTTACAAAGATGCAAAAAGCTATTTTCAAGAAGAGTCACAAGAAAAAGTAGGTGTTACTCCAGAATATAAGGTTGTGAAAGAATGGGGGCCTGACCATAAAAAAAAGTTTACAGTCGGCGTATTCTTAAATGATGAAAAAATAGCAGAAGGTGAGGGTTTTTCAAAACAAGAAGCTGAAGAAGAAGCAGCCAAAGAAGCTTTAAAAGTTAAAAATTGGGTAAAATAAAATAATTAAATTTTAAACACATGTTAACTATAAGATTTACAAGAAAAGGTAAAAAAAATCAGCCATTTTTTAGGGTGGTTGTTGTAGATAAAAGAAGATCCTCAAAAGGTGGAAGATCTGTTGAAGATGTAGGATATGTTGATCCTTTAAAGAAAAGAAAATCCTTAAATAAAGAAAGAATTTTATATTGGATTTCCAAAGGAGCTCAGCCTTCAGATACAGTTCATAATTTATTAATCACAGAAAAAATAATTGAAGGTAAAAAAATCGGAGTAGTTAAGATAGTTAAAAAGATGGAAGAAGTGAAAACAGAAACTCCAGCTCCAGTAGTACAAACACCCACGCCAGCAGTAGAAGCTCCAAAAGAAGAGCCAAAAGCATAATTTAAGAAAATTTTTAAAACAACGAGGTAAAGGTCTCGTTGTTTTTTCTTGGTTTTTCGTTTATTGCTTGGTAGGTAAAATCTACGCGACCGTTGTATTTTGCCTACTAGTTACTATGCAATATATTGCGATATATCTTGACAAATTCACATATTACTATTGGCAAATTTGGTATTTTATGATAGGATTTATAATAATTAGTTTTTTGACAATTTATCACAACTTACGCAATTAGTTTTATTATGCGATAAATAATAAACTTAATTGCGTAAGTTGTGTATTTTTTCAGGGGATTTTTGCTCGAAAGGGTGATTTGATGTTTTGGAAACGGAAAAAAATCGCTCAGCTTTGCCGGCATTTTCGCCGGCTACGTGCTGAGCAACTGGAAGGTCGATTGTTGCTTGCGGGCAACGTCGACGAACTGTTCGGACAAGTCATCGACTTGTCGGACGGTTTCGCAATGGGAGAGGTGGCAAGTGACTGCCAGACCGTGAATCGGACTGATGTTAATCAAAGCGGTTTAACCACACCGCTGGATGCTTTGATTCCGATCACTGGAATTAACCGCGGCATTCGACAGATTGACTTCACTAACAACGTTCAAAAATTCTGGGATGTCAACGCGGATGGCTATTTGACAGCCGCAGATGTCCTCGATGTTGTGAACGAACTAAATCGCGTCCAACCCAGTTTTCCAAGTTGCAGGTCAATCGATGTTGACGTGGTGATGACTCAACTTGAAAACGTCATTGTTGGCGGTGGTGAAGATTTGTTGGTGGCGGAGCTGAGTGTGACATCACCTGATGAAATCACATTCTTCAGTTCGGCTTTGTGGGCACCATCAGTCTTTGGGAACGGCCGGCTGGTGGTTGACGGAACAACCGTCGCCACAAATGGAACCAGTTACTTCGACGTGAGCTTCGGGGATGTCCCGTTTCGAAAGGGGCAAACGTCAAATGTTCGCTTCTACGCGCAAGCACCGGAACAGTCCGGAGCGTATAATGTGGATCTGTCCATGTTAATCATCAATGCGCTTCCTGGTGCTTCGGTGAATTTGGATATTATAGGTGTTATGCAACGTACGGTTAATGTGGTCAACTGGGGCTTGCCCCAGATGTTGTCACAGCCGAGCAATCCCATTACTCAATCTACGGACATTTTTCTCGGCCAGGTCACGTGGGTTGGTTCACCCGGCCTGTTGTATCATGCTGAGGAGTCGGTCTTGGCATTTGGTGGGGGAAACCTAACTTTTGAAAAGGCCATGGCAATTTCGGTAAGCGGTATGCACTATCGCTTGCCAAACGGGTCGGTAATCGAGGCCAACTCGCAAAGCTTGGCGTGGGATCCGATCGGTGTCTTGTACATCACTAGTTCATTTGACAGTTGGCCGGCAGTCAACGCCGGAGAAGTGTGGGAAATCTGGGCAGACGGAATTTCTGGGCTTCAGCCTCTGGTTGGAGTTCAGATGATTCCGGCGGTTCATCCGCTCGGGTATGATTATTGGACATACGGCCCTGTTCGGCCAATTTCAATTAGCCCGTAGGTTGCTTGATGACAACGGAAAAACACACGTGGCGGGGCAAAGTCAACTGACTTTCGCCCTCGCCTTTTTTTATTATATTTTATTATGCGACATAATTTTTAAACTTATGTGAACAAATTATGTTTGCTATTGAAAATATTTTTTAAATTTAGTAATATATAAATATATTCCGCAGTAGCTCAGTTGGTAGAGCGACTCCCTGTTAAGGAGTTGGTCGTAGGTTCGAGTCCTACCTGCGGAGCATAGAAGCAATTTCAGGGTCAAAAGCCCTGTTTTTGTTTGTTTTTATTCTTAAGTCAGAAGGTTCGAAAATATTTAATGGCAGTTTTGATATATTTAGCTCTTTAGAACTATTAGTCATAGACACAGCATTAAACAATACTTCAAAAGCTTTGGAGTAATTAAAAACTAATTTGTCGCCATCTAATAATAAACTATCAAAAGCAAGGTTAAACAATGCTCTTTTCTCTGTAGGGAGCTTTTTGTTTTTATAAACTTCTAAATTTTTTTGTGATAACTCATAAATTTTAACTCCCAGATCCGAATATTTATCACTTGCGTTTGAGTGCTTTTTGATTGAGTTTATAATACTTTCTTTTTCCTCTGAATATTCTTTAAATTTTCTTTCATAAAATTCTTTGGTTATTTTTTCGTCAACTTTATCGTCATATAAATTATCAATTCGTTTCTGAACTCTATTAAGATTTTGGTTTAATTCTTTTAGTGATGTTGAATGATAGTTTATTTTTTCTTTGTGGCTTTCTTTTAAAACATCTCTAATCCAATCAACGGTCTCCTTGTCTTTAACCATTAAATCTCCCAAGCCATTTAATATCTGTTTTTCAATATCTGGTTCTTTAACCCATAATCTTTTACTACAATTTCTGTAATGATTGCAATGCCCATAAGTAATTCCTTTGTGTTTTTCCCAAGTTATTTTGCCATCACATTCTTTGCATCTCAACAATCCACTAAAAAGAAAAAAGTGCTTGTTATACTTTGGAGCAGTTTTGCCTTTAAGAACTCCCTGAACTCTTTCAAAAAGCTCTTCGCTTATTATTCCATCGTGTTTTCCCTCATAAATTACATTATTCCATCTCATTTTTCCACAATAAAAAGGATCTGAAAGCAAGTTTGCTAATCTGCTTTTAACTAATTTATTTTTCCCTCTAGTCCTTAATCCCTCTAAAAAGATTATTTCAGATAACCTTTTAATAGAATATTCGCCACTTGCATATAAATCAAACATCTTTTTAATCATTGGAGCTTTCTCGCTATCTACAATATGAATTTTATGTCCTTTTTCGCCTGTTGTTTTATAGCCAAGAGGTGGTTTTGTTGGCAACCAGCCCTGTGCTATTTTTTCTTTTTGTCCTTTTTTAACTTCCTCTGAAAGATTATCAATATAATATTGAGCCGTAGAAACTTTAATATTCCAAATAAATTTATCATTTGATTTTGAATCTTTACTTAAAACGCAATTTTCTTTTACAAAATGCACCTGTCGTTCAGAGTTTTCGTTTAGCCACTCGTTTATTGAAACAGCATCTTTTAAATTTCTTGTTAGACGGTCAACTTTTTCACAGATAATAATTTTAATATCATTTTTCTTAACATAACTTAACATCTCGTCAAAAGATTTTCTTTGATATTTTCCACTGGCTGATTCTGAAATAGAAAATTTTCTCGCAATTTTAAAATCTTTCTTTTCAGAATAATCCTGTAAAAGTTTTTCTTGAGCTGGTAGGGAATAGCCAGTTTCTTCTTGCTCTCTTGAGCTAACCCTACAAAATAAAATTGTTTTCATAAATTTTTTATAACTAAAAGGGATTGGAAAACAGACGGCTATTTGTTAAGGATAACCAGTTTCCAACCCCTTGTAGTATTCTATTTATTAAAAAATAAAATGCCGACTGTTTACCGATTATCCTTAACGATTTAATTATACCACTAAACTTGTATAAAGCAAAGCGTGTGTGTAGCAAAAGTTAGTAAAGGTTAGGAAATGTTAGCAAAAGCTATCAAAACTTATCATTTCTTATCTTCTCTATGTGTTATATCTTACTATACTTTTCCACTAATTATTTTAACTTTCTATGCAATTTTCAACACTTTTCCATAGTTTTTGTTCGTAAATACAATGTTTTACAATGATTTTTTAGTTTTGTTCGTTTTTTTAGTTTTGTTCGGCTTTTATATAGTTTATAGTAATAATATAGTATTTTAGAAGTAATATAGACTATAGTAATACTATATTAGTTACTATAGTAGTGTTGTAATTGTCTCTACTATAGTAGTATTACTCATTAATAATTGGAATTATCTCTTTCTCATACTCTTTAATTAGTTCTTTTTCTATTTCCTTTAGCAAACTTTTTTCAATGTAATTAAACATATAAAATGCATTTCCATTTTTTTTACTTGGTAATGCTAAGTATGGCTTTCCATCAAATTTGCTTTTGCGAATTGTAAATCCATTACAGCTAAAATTTCTTTGATGTTCCTCTGAAAATGTTAAGGAAGCATAAGCCAGTAAATCTGGATATTTTGGATCGATTTTTAATGTGATTTTGAACTTTAATTCTTGTATGTTAATTTTCATATTAATTTTGCCTTTTTAGGCGAGAGGTGATGTTTTACTCGTCCTTTATCACTTCGCGTCAGATATAGGCTTTTAATTTGGCACAATGCCTTAAAATATACCGTCCTCAGATAGGTTTTTATTTTTGGACAATAACGATATCAGATGCTTAATAATTTGCTTTTTATCTACTTTGTCATAGTCATCTTTTTCGACTAATTTATTAAAGTAGTTTGTTATTGTTCTTTTACTAAAGCATTGCTCTTTTATTGCCTCTGTAAAGCAAATATACGAACTCCAATAAGGATTGAGTCGTGTTATATTATTAAATCGTCTTTCAAGTGATTTCATAATTTTTTATTATTTTTTCTATGCTATTCTCTGATAAATCATAAATAGCCATAAATAAATTAAAAACTTTCTCGCCCAATTCTCGGGCTTCTTTTTTGTCGACCGCTTTGCCAGTTTTTCGTTGATAAATATTTTGAAATTGTTCTATTTGTTTATCCGATAACATATTTTAGATATTATAAATTCTCCCTTTTATTTCTTTTAGTGAATTAAAAAAAGCTAAAACTTCAATTTTTAGCTGATGTGCAAAATATAATTTAATAATTTCGTCTAAGTGTTCGTCTCTTTTAATTAAAAAGATAACCTTTGATGGGTTTTGCTTGTCAAATGCTTCTATTTGGTAGCCAAGACAACATAATGCCGAGCATAGACATATATCTGACGATTTAAAATAATCTTTTTCTTGTAATATCATATTCATATTAATTTTCTATAATTTTAATAATAAAAAACCATACCGATTAAGTATGATTTTATTATACTTTGTAGACTGTTGGCTAAATTCAGCTGAAATTTAGCTAAATGTATTTTTCATTTATTTTTATTTTTCCTTTTGTTCCCGTGTTCTTCACAATAAAGTCTTTAACTCCAGTCTCTATAGCTATCGCTCTATTTATTCCATCACCAGCAGTATAAAATTTTTGCCAATATTTTTTAGATTTTGGGTTGTTTGTTTTAATCTCATTCCAAAAACCATCCCAGTCAGTCTGTATTTCATCATAAAACCAATATTTAAGTGGCTCTGTGAACAAAACATCTAGGAGTTCTTTTTGATTATCTTTTTTATTAAAATCTATCTTCTTATTACTAAAATATATGACTCCGTCTTTATAATCTGCCTGAATTTTAGGCTTTTTTTTATTTTTAACGTCAAGAGTAAGCTCCTTAATGAATTTATTAGATAAAATTACTTCCATTTCAAAAAAGAAATTTCTACGCACTTCATTAATTTCATACTTATATTCACATAACTTTGGTCTTCTGAACTCAATAATAGTGGGTAAATTTTCTGCAAAGAAACTTTGAACGTCTATTTTTTCTATAAAGCCCTCTTTTTTTAATTTTCTTAAAATATTAAAGAATTTAACGTGAATAAATTTATTCCAATCTAAATCATTAATAGTTAAGCAAATTTTTTTGTTTTCTGATTCTTGATATTTATTTTTAATTAAGTTTTTTATAATTTCTGTCTGCTTTAATTCAGAAAATGGTATTTCGTAATCTACTAAGTCGCTAAGATAAGAATAGACCTCTTTATCAAAAAATGACTCATTTTTTAAAGAAATATAAAATTCAATATATTTATTTTTTTCATTAATAAACTCGCCATCAGGGGTTTCTATTTCTTCATCTTTTATAGCTGAATTAAATCGTGAAATGGTAAACATATTCTTAAAATACTCTTTTATAAAAACTTCTTTATTTTTAAAATCGGTATCGTTGCTTGTTGAAATCTCAATATGATATTCACCCTTTTTGTAAAGGTGTATAGGGTTTATCGTCTCAAATCTTAGCCACAAGCCTGTGTTGGATTTTGAGTTAATTTTTTTTGTATTCATTTTTATATTAATTTTTATATTAATTTTACTTATATTTTACCACATTTTTAATCATTTTTCAACCTCAAATATTGCTTTTTTATGCCATAGTGGTAATATAAAGTAATAATAAACTTGCGAATTAAGAGTCCGTTTTCCCGCAAGTTTACGGGCTTTTAATTATATAAAGTTATGGAAAATTTTAACGACAAAGTTTGGTATAGACTTTTAAAGGTTATTTTTATAATTGCCTTTGTGTTTTTTCAAGTTGTTAGCTGTATTATTGTCTTTGAAATTTATGGTACAAAAGAGATAGCTCCTCAAAGCTTTCAAGAAGTAGGAAAATTGGTTAAATATGTTTATGGAGAATATAATGATTTATCAGATGAATTGGTTGGAAAGAATCTTTATGAAAATAATATTAGTGCTTGGTTTGATTTTGCGAGTTCTTCTGGCAAAAGCGATTTTAAAAATGTTAATGGTAAGCAATGGAGAAAAGTGAATATAGACTATCAAGATAAATATACGACACAGCAGAAATTACTTTATTGTCTCATACCATTTTTAATTATCTCCGTTATTTTTTGGTTTATCTCAAGATTATTTTTCTATATTTTTATTAAAGAAAACTTTTTTTCTGGTAAATTGGTGAATCTGATAAGAAAACCCTTTATAAAAAAATAATTTTATGAAAAATAAAATCATTGTCTTTATTATAGTTTCAATATTAATAATAGTTTTGTTGCTGGGAGTTGCATACTATTTTATCCATCAGAATAAGTTATCGAATTGTATGGAAAAATGTTCTTATATCCCAATTAAAGAATATCGGACAGATGAGTCTGGCAGTATTATAGGTAGATTACCAAAAGATAAAGGAGATTATTGGCAATACATAAACAATATTTTTGATGGAGAAAATAAAAATTTTGAAACTCAAAAACAATGTCTAGAATATTGTTTGACAAAATAAATCTATGAAACAATTTATAAAAGAAAATTGGTTTAAAGTCGGAATGTTAATGATAACCATAATCTTAGTTTTTGTTTATTTGGTTAGAATTAATCAACCAGCAACAGATAATAACGAAACAGATATAAAAATTTCTAATGAAGATTTATCTTTTGATATAAACTTAAACTCACTTAATTATCAATTACCAAAATACGACTCAATATGTATACCTGATAAAAAATATAGTTGTTCTAAGGACGATTGTAAACAAGTAAAGGCTGGCGTTTTTGTCTTGATAGATTATGCTAATAACAAATTTTATAGATGCGATGATAAGCCGTGCGACCAATATTTAGCAAAAATAGAAGAAAGCGGAGAGTTTGTGAATATTACACCACAATTTCCTAATGGAACTATTATTAAGGTCGCTAAAGGGGGAGATTATTTTGAAGTAGTAAGTCTGGGTTTAGATATTTTAACTTCTTATGGAACTTGCTCTGGTAAATAAATTTTAAAAGTGTTTTTAATTAATAAAATAAACTTATGAAAAAAATATTATCAATTTGTTTATTGTCGTTTTTATTACTTAGTCCTTTTATCAGCGAAGCATCTTTTGACACTAATTTATATTATGGTTTGCAAAAAAATGATAGTGTCAGAGAGTTGCAAGAGTTTTTAATCGATAAGGGTTTTTTATCTGGCTCTGTAACTGGCAACTTTTTTTCTCTAACTTTAAAAGCAGTAAAGCAATATCAAGTAAGTAAGGGAATTTCTCAAACTGGTTATGTTGGAGCTTTAACAAGAACTGCTATTAACAATGAATTATTAGAACAATTATCAGTAAGCAATATAGAGGCCACGTCAGAAACTGGTGTAACTCCTCCTGCACCAACCCCACAAGCAAACACTAATGATATTGTTTCTAATCTCAAATCTCAGATTGCTCTATTAATACAACAACTTCAAGCAATGCAAACTCAACAGACGACCAATCAGCAAATACAACAAAATACTCAACAAATCGTTCAAAACACTCAACAGATTGTGCAGAATACTACACCAACATTATGTAGCCCTAACTGGCAATGTGGAACTTGGAGTGCCTGTTTAAATTCTCTGCAAACAAGAACTTGTGTTGATGCAAATAGCTGTGGAGTTTTAACAAGCAAGCCATCTGTAGCACAATCTTGCACAGTTGCTTGTTTGCCGAATTGGACATGTAATACTTGGAGCGATTGTGCAAATCTTCAGCAAACTAGAAGTTGCACAGATTCAAATCATTGCGAAATAATGACAAATAAACCTATCGAAGCACAATCTTGCACCCCGCCTCCAGTATATATGTCGGCTTCGAATTATAACAACAACAGCGTTTACGCGAACAAGGGAACGAAAATTGCCGATTTCCTTATAAATTTTAGTGGGGTCAATAACACAAATATTTCAAGGATTGGACTTAGTATAACGGGTGATTCTGTTGATCTTATAAAGAATCTTACATTTTATAATTATCCAGATTTTGGTGTAGTTGGTGGACAACCGAAGACGGTGGTTCCTTCTTTAGTTTCTGGTAATAAAATGATGTTTGATAATCTAAACATATCCGCAACGGGTTCTAATACCTTTGGGAATAGATTGCTTATATATGCTGATTTACAAGATATTGTTTCTGAGACATCAATAACAGTTAATATTGATAATATTGATGCGACTGGAGACGGAAATCAAATTACCGATGTTAGAAACATTCCGCTAATTATTACAACAAACATTAAGATACCGTATCTGACTGTTAGCGGTTTTGACCCATCCCTTGGAAATAGTGCGTGGCAAAACACTGGTCAGCCTCACGCAAATTTACAAACGATTTATTTCACTTCTTCATATAATCGCGTTGAACTTAAAAAAATAGGTTTCACTGTTATTGGTCAAACAATTGGGTCTAAATTGCCTTCTTGTCCTTGGACGCCAACTAACAGTACTGGAATAAGTTTTTGTTTTATGAATAACTATCCAATGGGTTGCATATCTGCTCAATCGGGAGTTCCAACCGAAGTCAGTTTTAGTGGTGGGGTTTTACATGTTTTTAATTCTAACCCAAGCGATAGGTGGGGTGTTACTACTCAAAGTGGGCAAGTAGATGCTTATCAAAACTCATTAGCTTGTGCAGACATTGGTACGAATTGGAAAATGGTAATAAACTCAATAGAAGCAAAAGACGATGAAACTGGAAAAATTATATACGGTTCTGGGCTACCAATAGAAAGTGGTGTAATAAATTTTAGAGTTCCATAACAAAAACGGTGGGTCTAAAATTTGGTCTGTGTGCAGATGCCATATTTATATTTATAAACGAAACTAAACTTGGCTACCCTACCCCCCCCTCTATAAAACAAAAACTGCCCATCACTGGGCAGATTATACTATCTCAAGCAATTTTCTATTTCACTTAATAACCTTTCTGGGCATTTGATTTGGTCAAGCCACTTCATTTGTCTAAAATCGTCCCACCCAGCGAGCAGAAAACAAAAAGCACTTTTAAAAAGTGCTTTTTGTATAACTACTATTATATTCGAAATATTATGAAAGATGTTTTGAAACTAATTTTGTCATTTCAAACATATTTACAACTGCTTTTCCTCCAAATACTACTTTTAATTTCTCATCAGCTAAAATATTTCTTTTAGCTTTTGGATCTTGAAGGTTAAGCTTTTTAATATATGCCCAAAGTTTTTTTACAACTTCAGATCTTGGCATAGGTCCTTTTCCTACAACTGCTTCTAAAGCAGGGGTAAGTGTCAACGGCTTCATAAAAGCCGAATTTGATTTTGCTGGCATTTATTTTTATTTGGCATTATCTTAGTTGCAAACTTTAATATTGCCAAAAGTTAATTTAATTAATAATTACCATTCTTTGTCTATTGTATAATCATTGCATATATAGAGAGAAAACGCAACACTTTATCCACAGGCATCAATTATTTGACTATTCCCAGTAGTTTGTTTTGTTAAAATATTCATCAGTTTTAGGCACATTATGCCCTCAAACCGAACACTCTGCATGATTTTCCTGCATTAAATGCAGTTTTTTTGTTAAATTTTTATTGAAGCTCTCTAAAATAAATGCTTTTAACTTTCTGCTTCTTGATAATAC